>Ga0208794_1000031_pt1 | contig 243658 bp, 208 predicted proteins | sample 32_taG_FD_184106 | JGI IMG/M metagenome (GOLD analysis project Ga0208794, IMG submission 184106) | Marine viral communities from the Gulf of Mexico - 32_GoM_OMZ_CsCl metaG (SPAdes) (version 2) | ecosystem: Environmental > Aquatic > Marine > Oceanic | place: Atlantic Ocean: Gulf of Mexico... | reverse complement strand
CTACACACTTGTTATCGGTCTCTCGAAAGAGGAGCCGGCCATGCATCGAGCTGCTGCATGAAGGCCCCCAGCGGCCACTGGGGGTGGGCCTCAATTTACCCAAACTCGGCAGAAATTATCCATACAATGCGCATGAATGCTTTCAAGAACTTGTTGTAAGACCTTTTTGGCGCGAAGTTGCGCTTTTCCTTGCAGGCTTACGTAGAAATAATGAAAAGGCCGATCTTATTTATCGGCTAATTGCAATAGACGAAAAACATCAAGAATCGTTGCTCCGGCCTGGAATTGAATTGTTACTTCCTTTGGCAGAAGAGGGTATTTTTGATCAACCACCAACTCTATTTAATCATGCGGTTCAAAATTTACTACTAATTGCTGACCCCGACGAGCGTCTGCGATGTGCAATCCACGCTAATTATTTTGAGCGCTTGACAAATTTAGTATATAGCCGCCGATTGCCAAAAATACTCAGGACTATCGAGGATATTCGTAATCGAAGTTTGACTTCCTCGGATGACTCGTTAACCCTATTGTCTTGCAATCTGGGTGCCCGAGTATTAGACGAAACGTCAACCAAAGGATTTGTTAAGTCATTGCGTGACTTTCATCCTAGAACACTCTGCACTTTGAGGCTACAGCCATTGTTTGCAGGGATAGATATTATTGAACTAACTAAAGACTCTAGCTTTTGGAATGGGGTTGACGATAATATATGGCAGGAGTATATCTGGAGAATCAACGACCATGAAAACCAAGTAACATTTTTTCATGCTCCGGATCGAATATATACGGGCCTACTTTCTCTCTTTGCAACAGATCAGTATTCTGTTGGACATTTCATCAGACGGCGTCACCTATTATCTAAATCAAAACTTCCGGAAAATTATACTACTCATTGCGTTTGGCTAATTACGTTCCTAAATGAAGCCCTTGAAGCAACTTTATTTTCAAGTCAATTTTATTCTGAAATTGGAAACGATGCTTTAACCTCGCTGGGCGATGATTTCATTAATGGAAAAGCTTTCATTCCAGCAAATGGGCTTAATGAAAAGCTGTCTGAAACATGTCAAAAGCTAATACTTCTTAAGTTCAGAATTCTACGAGCGATTGGAAACGGCGAACCACAGAGTAAACTTCAAGATCTAATAGCCTCGGAATTCGATTGGCTAGAGTCAGGGCTTAAATCAAGCGGGTTAGTTAGCTTGGTAATTTGTCGTTCTCTCTCGTCGATCCTTAAGATAGGCTACTTTTATGACCGGCCAGAGCACGGCGTATCAAAAAGTAGAGAACAATTACTTCTTATTGTTCAGGATTTGTTGAAACATGACGAAATTTTTAGAATCTTATCGACATCTTTAACGGAATTTTATTCTGAAGTAGGTCACAAGAAAGATAAGAATACTCCTAATTTTATTCTTAGAACTATTGAATCTAGCGGCCCAAATAGATGCAGGCTGAACAAATCTAAGCAGATTACTTCAATTCCCCAGGCGAAATTTAGGGTCTGGTTAGAGAAAGATCACCCTGACTCTGATTGGCTAAATGCGATCCCGCTAAGCCCTGCATCAATTTTTGAGCTGGTTAAGGGAAAGTCCGACAAAGAGTTGGCTGATGTTCTTGCGTTTATTGGTTTATCAAACTTTGATTACCGAAGGTTGATTCATCGTCGTGTTACAAAAGATCAGCGGAAGATATCGATGGTTTCCGATGTTAATGGGACGGCGGATCGATTCAAAGATAATCCCGGAGTTCTTTCCGGGTACCTCTTAACTCTCTTAGTTTTTGGTTGTCTCGGCGAGGGCGTCTACAGATTAATAAAGTCTGGCGCATTAGAGAGATACAACCTCAATAGGCGCCTCCCTAATGACTTATTTGGCCCAATTTCAAGACGGTTAGATCAAGCCGACTCAGAGGCCACCCTTCAGATTCAAACTAAATTGGCAAATGATATAATCGATGAAGATTGCTGGCCGATATCAGCGGTCAGAAGCGCCTCCTTATTTCTGGCCCGTGATAGAGTTACAGAGCATGATTCCCTAATCACACTGGAAGAAAAACTTGGACTCTAGATAAACGTGGCAAGATTTTATAGAAAATTTTAATTGAAATTTTTATAATTGACATTGCAATATTTTATTTTATTTGCAAATTCAATATCAAGACGGCGCTTTATAATTTACTTTATGGGATTGCTGGACACGTATTAAATAACGCTTTTATTTAACATGCATCAAACTATGAAGTGTTAATTTTAATTAACTGTCAGGTTTTTATGGATATATTAATTTCGCTAAATTATTAACCAATAATCGAATCACTTGCAAAAATTTGTCGCACTAAAATATCTGAAATAACGTATGTTCGAGTAATCGTCATTGTTTAGCAGAGATTAGTGTTCTTGAGACCATTTTTTTTGGTAGCCTGAACGCGAACGCCCTAAAAGAGAAACAACGCAAAGTGTGCCCTAGTTTCGGTTCCTAGATTTAAAAATACGTATTCGTCAATCCGATGATCTCGGGGCAATTCATCGTCGGCGGTTTTCAACTCTCTGATTTTAATGGTGCCCGGAGCCGGAATCGAACCGGCACGACCGTGAGGTCGAGAGATTTTAAGTCTCTTGTGTCTACCAATTTCACCATCCGGGCATCGGAGGGAGGTTTTGAGGGGCAGAATTGTATAAGCCCGGGTGGGCTAACGCAATTCCAATTCCCTGAAAATTCAGGCGGGTTTGGCTGCCCTTCCCTTGTAGATGTAGCCCGCTATTCTGGGTGCCTTGGGGATGTAGAGATTGTCCAGTTCCAGGATCTCAAAGCCGGCTTCCCGGATCAGGTCAGCGATGTTGCGGTTCAGGTGGCAGCCACCGGCGAGCTTTTTCCATCCGGGGGTGATGCGGTGCTGCCATTTCCGGACGCCATGGTCCTCGGATTCTCCGTGTTCCAGGAACAGTAATTCGCCCCCTGGTTTAAGGACCCGCTTCATCTGTTCCAGGGCCGTGCGCCAATCGGGAATGGTGCACAGGGTGAAGGTGAGCAGCACTGTATCCACGGTGTTGTCCCCCAGGGGGATCTTTTCGCCGGGAAGGTCCAGCCATTCCACCTTGACCGGTGATCGGCGAAGGTTGGCCTGGGCTTTTCGACGCATGCCTTCAGACGGCTCAAGGCCGTACACCATGTCCACGGCATGCACGTTGTAGAACGGCAGGTTGATCGCGGAGCCCATGCCCACTTCCAGCACCGTGCCCCTTGCCTTCGGGACCACTTCGCTGCGCAGTTTCATCACCTGGCCCATTGAGCAGGCCCGGTCTATGATGTGGGGCAGGACTTTATCTTCGTAAAAGGTCATTGGATTCGCCATAATTGTTTTAAATCAACAGGCACGACGCTCTGCGCTGTTGGTTCAGGCCCTGTTTCCAGTAGCATGGCCTGCATCTGCCGGTAATAACAACTTTACAACAGGCGCCAAGGCAGCGGCCAACGGGTTTTACAGGCCCGTTTATGTAACGTGTGGGTAGTTACCGGAGGTTCCCATGGAACTTGATCCTCTCATTTTGTCGCGAATTCAGTTCGCGTTTGTTGTGTCATTTCACGCCATTTTCCCGGTGTTCACCATTGGGCTTGCCTCATATATAGCGGTTCTGGAAGGCCTGGCCTTTAAAACCCGAAATCCCCTGTGGGAAAAGCTGTCGGCGTTCTGGACCAAGGTCTTCGCGATTGTTTTCGGGATGGGCGTGGTGTCCGGCATCGTGATGTCCTTCCAGTTCGGCACCAACTGGAGCAACTTTGCCCAGGCCTCCGCCAATTTCCTGGGCCCCATGCTCAGTTACGAGGTGGTCACGGCTTTCTTCCTGGAGGCTGCTTTCCTGGGTGTGTTGCTGTTCGGGCGGGACAAAGTGCCCCCTGGCGTTCACCTGCTGTCGGCGATCATGGTGGCCCTGGGAACGTTCATTTCCTCTTTCTGGATTCTCTCGGCCAACAGCTGGCTGCACACGCCGGCAGGCGCCGAGCTGCGTGATGGGGTGTTCTACGTCACCTCCTGGAGTGAGGCCATTTTCAACCCGTCGTTCCCCTACCGGTTCATGCACATGGGCCTGGCGTCGTTCCTGACCGGTGGTTTTGTGGTCGCTGGTGTCAGTGCCTGGTACCTGCTGAGAGGGCGTGAGGTGGAAGCCAACAAAAAGGCGCTGTCCATGTGCCTGTGGCTGTTGCTGTTCATCGCACCCACCCAGGCCGTGGTGGGTGACTTCCACGGCCTCAACACGCTGGAACACCAGCCGGCGAAGGTCGCCGCCATGGAAGGCAACTGGGAAACGTCCCGCAACGTGCCGCTGTTGTTGTTTGCCATTCCCGATCAGGAGAACCAGACCAATCATTTCGAGGTGGGTGTGCCGAACCTGGCGAGCTTTATCCTCACCCATGAATGGGACGGCGAAGTACCCGGCCTGGATCAGGTGGCTGTGGAAGAGCAGCCACCGGTGATCCTGGTGTTCTGGGCGTTCCGGGTCATGGTCGGGTTGGGGCTGCTGATGATTGCCTTCGGCGTGACCGGGCTTATTCTCCGGGTTGGCGGTCGCTACTGGCAGACGCCCTGGTTCCTGCAGGGACTTCGTTTTATGAGCATCACGCCCTTTTTTGCGGTTCTGGCGGGCTGGATTGTTACGGAATCCGGCCGGGCGCCGTGGCTGGTCTACGGCATGATGTCCCACTCAGAAGGGCTGACCCCATCCCTGACCGGTGGCATGGCCCTGTTTACCCTGATTGGTTACATCGTGGTTTACGCCATGGTGTTCTCGGCCGGGGTGTATTACCTGATGCGCGTGCTCTACGTGGGCATGGAAGACTCCGACGATCACGACGAGCACGAGGCGGAGCGCCCGATGCGGCCGTTCTCCGCAGCCCACGTGCCGTTTGAATATGAACACGGTGGCGACCATCTGGTCGGAACCGCCAACCCCGTCAAGCAGGGAGGACGCTGATTATGGAACTGTTTGATCTTCCGCTGATCTGGGCGTTTATTATCGGGTTCGGCATCATCATGTATGTGCTGATGGACGGGTTCGATCTGGGGGTGGGTATCCTGTTCCCCTTCGCGCCGTCCGAAGAAGACCGGGACACCATGATGAATACCGTGGCCCCGGTGTGGGATGGTAACGAAACCTGGCTGGTCCTTAGTGGCGCGGGGTTGCTGGCTGCGTTTCCGCTGGTGTACTCGATCTTTCTGCCGGCGCTGTATATTGGTGTTTTCCTGCTGCTGGCCGGGCTGATTTTCCGCGGTGTGGCCTTTGAGTTCCGCTTCAAGGCCCGTACCTCCCGATATCTGTGGAACTGGGCGTTTGCCGGCGGCTCCACCGTCGCCACCTTCGCCCAGGGTGCCGTGGTTGGTGCCTACATCCAGGGCATGGAAACCGCTAACGGGGTATATGTGGGTGGTCCGTTTGACTGGCTGACTCCCTTCACGGTGCTGACGGGCCTGGGTATGTTGGCCGGTTATTCACTGCTGGGTGCCACCTGGCTCATCCTGAAAACCGAGGGGCACCTCCAGGCGTGGGCCTATAAGCTGTCTCTGCCGTTACTGGCGGCGGTGTTGCTGGTATTTGGTGCGATCAGTGTGTGGACACCCTTTGTCGACGACATGGTTCGGGACCGTTGGTTCTCCAACCTCAGTGTGATCTGGGTACTGCCGGCACTGACCCTGCTGTGCGCGTTCCAGATTTTCCGCTCGGTCCGCAACCGGTTTGAAGGCATGCCGTTTGTGGCAACCATGGGGATGTTCATCTTCACCTACCTGGGCCTTGTGGTCAGCCGCTGGCCCTACGTGGTGCCGCCGGATTACACCCTGTGGGACGCTGCCTCGGCCTATGAGTCGCAACTGTTCCTGCTGCTTGGATTGCTGTTCGTCATACCCATCGTGCTGGCGTATACCGCCTGGACCTATTGGGTTTTCCGGGGCAAAGTGCGCGCCGGTGAGGGTTACCATTAAGTGGCTCAAACGCCGCCTGGGGCTGACGTAGGCACGGCCGCGGTCCGCCACTGGCTGGCCGATCTGGCCCACGGCAACCGGCGCTGGATACGCGGATCGGTCGCCGCAGGTGTCATCGCGGGTCTTGCCACCATCGTGCAGATGGTGTTGCTGGCCCGGATAGTTCATCTTGGCGTGATCGAGGAGGTTCCGGTAACCGGCTTGTCCGCTCTGTTCGCCGGGCTGATTGGCGCCATGGCGGTCCGGGCGCTGGCCCAGGGCGTCCAGACCCGTCTGGCGGCGCGTTGCAGCGAACGGGTGCGGCGTGATGCCAGGCGCTCGCTGAACCGACACTGGCGGGCTTCGGGCCCGCTTTCTCTCGGCCAGCATTCTGCGGGCACCCTGGCCCGGGAATGGATCGACCACGTAGAAGCTCTGCACGGTTATTTTGCCCGCTTCCTGCCGCAAATGACGATCGCGGTGATCGTGCCGCTCATGATCCTGTGTGCTGTACTCTGGCTGGACTGGCTCGCGGGTATCTTCCTGATATTGGCTGCACCGCTGATTCCCCTGTTCATGGCCCTGGTGGGCATGGGCGCCGAAAAGCTCAACCAACAGCATTTCGAGACCATCAGCAGACTGTCGGGTCAGTTCTTGGACAAGGTTCGAGGGCTGACCACGCTACAGCTCTTTGGCCAGACCACGAGTGCGGCAGATGCCATCCGCGACCGGTCAGACCGGTACCGGCGGATTACCATGAAAACCCTGAAGGTGGCCTTCCTGTCGTCTGCGGTCCTGGAGTTCTTTGCCGCCGTCGCCATCGCAGTGATCGCCATCTACATCGGCTTTGGATTGCTGGGTTATATCCGCTTTGGCCCGGCGGCGGATCTATCGCTGTTCTCGGGCCTGCTGATCCTGCTGCTCGCACCGGAATTCTTCCAGCCCCTGCGCACGCTCTCACAACATTACCATGACCGGGCGGCGGCGCTGGGTGCAGGCGCAGAGTTGATGACGCGCCTGCAGGAACAACCGCAACAGAACCTGGCCGCTTCCCCTGAACCGACAGACGATGAACCGGCCGACACGCCCGACATCGTTATGGACCATGTGTCTGTTGCTTTCCGACCGGGACATCCGATCATCCGCGATCTCTGCCTGAGAATTCGACAGGGGGACGTGATCGCGCTCACCGGTCCGTCGGGCGGCGGCAAGTCCACCCTACTCCATCTGCTGGCCGGGTTCCTGTCACCGGACAGCGGCAATGTGCGGGTGTTTGGGAAGTCGCCGGGAAGCTTTCCTTTCGGCTGGCTGGGTCAGAAGGGATTTCTGGTGCATGGCAGCTGGGCAGACAACCTGCGGCTGACCACGCCGGATGCCTCAGACATTGCTATTGAGACGGCACTGAAAAACGTGGGCCTGGGCGCGCTGCTGAACCAGCGTGCGGAGGGCATTGACAGCGCCATCACCGAAGACGGCCAGGGACTGTCGGGAGGACAGGCGCGGCGGTTGAGCCTGGCCCGCATCTTTCTGGCGGACTACGACCTGATCCTGCTGGACGAACCGACCGCGGGACTGGACAGTGACAGCGAAGTGTTTGTGCTGGAGGCACTCCATAAGCTGGCGATGGCCGGCAAGACGCTGATTTTCTCCACCCACCACCAGGCTCTTCTCACCCTCGCCAACCGTGTGTTGCTGGTATCAGCGGAGGGGGTGCGGGATGCGTGAGCTCGCCACCTGGCTGGCCCTGATCTTCCGGCGACCGGGGCGCCTCACCCTGGGTGCCGTGCTGATACTGGCCACCCTGCTCTCGGGTATTGCATTGTTAGCGGTCTCCGGCTGGTTTATTACGGAAACCGCACTGACCGGCCTGCTCCTGGCCAGTGGCGTCGCCGCCGCTGTGAACCTTTATGTGCCCGGTGGCGCTATCCGGTTCTTCGCAGTGTCCCGGACGGTGGCTCGTTATCTGGAAAGGGTTTACAACCACGATACCGTACTGCGCCTGCTGACAGACATTCGTGTTGCCTTATTCCAGCGACTGGCCAGGGCCAACCGCATACAGCGCAACGAACTGACCGGCGCCCAATGGCTCTCCCGCCTTACCCGTGATGTGGACGCGCTCGACACGCTCTATCTTCGCCTGATTGCGCCCGCCGGTCTGGCGGCACTGGTCAGTCTGCTGATGGTGCTGCTGACAGGCTTCCTGTTTGATGGCACAACCGCCACAGTTGTTGCGCTCTGCATCGCCCTGGCGTTCGCGATTGCCACGGCAGGGGTGTATGTGCGGACGAAGAAGCTGTCGTTCCGACAAAACGATACCCAGGAAGCCCTGAGAATGGCCGTCGTGGAGCACCTGGAGGGGTTCGCCGAGCTGACCGCTGCCGGTCGTACCGGCAAGCATGGGGCCTGGCTGATGCGACAGGCGCACCAGGTAACCTCAGCACAGGCGAAAGTGGATACCCGTGCGGGGTGGCACCTGGCCAGCTCGCACTTCCTGCTGAACCTTAGTGCCGCGCTTGCCCTCTGGGGCGGACTCGCGTTGTTCCAGTCTGGAGTTGTATCCGGCCCAGTGGTGGTTCTGATGCCCATCGCCCTGCTGGGTCTCGGTGAGGTTTATGCCATGCTGCCGGACGCCTTTGCCCGGCTGGGCGAAACCATCGCATCGGCAGCCCGGTTGAACCGGGACGCCTCACACGATGCAGTCGTATCGACCCCGATCTCGCGGGGCTTACCCCCGGGCAGCGCCCTCGTCGCGAATAACCTGGCCATCAAACATCCCGGCCACGTCAGACTGTTCACTCATTTCGATCTGAACGTGCGCGTTGGGGAGCGGGTGGCCATCGTGGGCGCCTCCGGAAGCGGAAAGTCATCCCTGGCGGATACCATGGCCGGGTTGCTGCCCCCCGCCCAGGGCCGGATAGACTGCCTTCCCCTCGCCTACCTGACCCAGAAAACGGTGGTGTTCGAGGACTCCCTGCGCAATAACCTGTTACTGGGAAACCCGGCGGCCACCGATCGGGACCTGTGGCGCATCCTGGAACTGGTGGAACTGGCCGGGCGTTTTGCCTCGGAACCGGACCAACTGGATACCTGGCTGGGGAGTGCCGGCAACCGGCTCTCCGGTGGTGAAGCGCGGCGGGTAGCCCTAGCGAGGGTGTTACTCCACCACGCACCGCTGCTGGTGCTCGATGAGCCGTTTACCGGCGTCGACCCCGCGGCACGGGACCGGATAGCCAGGGGGATGGAGGTATGGTTGGCGGGAAAAACAGTGGTCAGCCTGGCTCACGGGCCGGATGCCCTTCCGGGCATCGACCGCGTGATCTATCTTCGGGACTAGCGGGTTTCCACCACGTCGAAGGTCAGGCCAGCCTTGCTCGTGAGACGATCCATCAGTTTGCCGTCCAGCAATGACGCCGGGGTCCAGAAACCGCCAGGATGATCCGCCGGAATATCGAACGCGAGGCACATCCCGGCCTCGCCCAGCATTTTGCCGGTTGAGCCATAGCCCGGGTCCCGGTCGCCCGTCACCTTGGTGATGATGGTTTTGCCATCTTCGGTGCGGCCCACAAAACGCAGATCGTAGAAGCCGGCTTTCTGGGCCTCCGGGCTCGGACCTTCGCCCGGTTTGGGCACGAATTTCTCGACCAGCCAGCGGGTCGGCTTGATGGCAGAGGCGGTGAAGAAGGCCGCAAGCCCTCCGGTGATGCCATAAGCGGCAAGGCGGCCCTTGGTGCCGCGACCGGTCATCATCGCTTCATCGTAAGTGAACTCCTTTCCGTAACGGGCATCCTGAAGGGCGTTTGAGCGGTGCACCACGCGGGTATTGATGGCGCCCATCACAAACGGTGCCAGCCAGGCGTTGAACGTCTTGTCGTATTCGGCGCCTTTCAGGCTCGGCTGGCGCGTGCTGGAACGGTGCCCTGGCGGACAGATGGAGAACGGGTTGGCCAGTTCCTTGCGCAGACCGGGGTCGGCCGCCGCCTCCTTGGCGATGTTCATCATCGAGGCAACGGTACCGCCGGAAAACTCCCCTTTGGCAACCTTGACGCGCATGCGTACATCCCGACACGGCGCACCGAAGGTTTCCTCTGCCTTGTTCTGAAGGAACCACACGCCCATATCGGATGGTATGGAATCGAACCCGCAGCAATGGACAATTCGGGCGCCGGAGGACTTGGCTTCTTCCTCGTAGCGTTCCACCATCTTGCGGATCCACTGGACTTCACCGGTCAGGTCGCAGTAGTCGGTACCGGCACGGACACAGGCCTGAACCAGCGGTTCACCATAGAGCGCGTACGGGCCCACGGTGGAGATGATAACCCGGGTCTGGGCGCACATGGCCTGGAGTGCTGTCGGGTCGGCCGCATCCGCGATAATCACCGGTAAGGCCGATGCGTCAGCACCCAGTTCCGACTTGAGCGTGTCGAGTTTGCTCTCGGATCGGCCGGCGATGGCCCACTTGACGGACTTGCCCAGCCCGTAGGTCTCAAACAGGTAGTGGGTCAGGATCTGGCCAACAAAACTGGTGGCACCGAAGACCACCAGATCGTAATCAGCCGTCGGGGCATTCTTTGAACTGTCCGTTGTACTATCCGTTGATTGTGCCATTGATCATCCCTTTTTGCGTTGCAGGAGAAACATAATCAGGGCGACGCCAAAGCCCCAGAAGCCGTTGAGAATCAGCCCGCCGACCCAGGTCTGGGCGGACACCGCAAGATCCTTGGCGGGGAACACAACCAGCATGGCGACTGCGGTGGGGCCGATCGCGCCCACAATCACGTGGCCGAGCCAATAGGAAACGCCCACCAGGCGACCCAGGATGGCCCACAGTACCACGCCCCAGAGGCCACCGAAAAACGCCAGTGACAATACAGCCGGTACGCCCATGGGTGGCACCGGCGCCATGTTGAACGGCGCTGCCGGAACCATCCCGACTGCGTAGAACAGGGCAAACAGGCCCTGGTGAAAGATCAGTGTAGCCAGAAAACCGCTGACAAACGCTTTTAACCAAACCATGGATCGTCCTCTGATACGTAAGTTGGAGACTTAACTCGTTGATTCTGGGTACATCACCGTCAAACTGCAACACAAACCCGGCATTTTGGGAATCCGTTCCTCTTTCCTGCATTCACGTTTATGGGCGTCTGCGCGGCCAATCGTTTGTTTAACGTGTTCCGGCACACTGCGGAACAGAGTGGCAAACGACCCAAGCGTCCCGGAGGTTCACCTTGTTAACGTTGCTTTTGATCATGAGCCTGCTATTGGCCGCGTTCAGCGCCTTTCTCGCCTGGCAGGTGCTGGAACAGAAGACAGTCATTGCCCGCATGATGGAGAGTGATGACATAACCGAGCCGGGGAACGACCCGGAGCTGGTTCTTACGCTCAAGGTCGTCGATCCGATTGCCCTGGCAAAACGGGAATCCCGTTCAGCACGGATTCTGGCGGACCACCTGCCTGTGATGGTGCGCAAAATGGTCTACCAGGAGGTGATGAAGGAGCTCGAGCAGGAGCTGACAGAGCGTGAGATTGAGGTTCAGATGCACATCGAATACCGTTGAATGAGGTAGTGCTGCCATGATCACACTGATAACCACAGCCACCCTGTTGACCGCTGCTAGCGGCGGGCTTGGCTATACCTATTGGCAACTGCTGAATAGCCGGCGACAACTGCGTCGCGTAAACGCGCATCGCATCGCTGCAAACAGCGCCATCCAGAAAAGCCGGATGGACCTGATGGAAGTCCGGAACCGGGCAAAACTGCTTGAGGACACGGTTACCAGTGGCGCATCAGCGGTTGAGCGGGTACACAAAGCCATTTCCGCCACCACTTTCGGCCTGATTGATCATTTTTCCCGTGATGACGAGTTCCGGCAGAGCGCCCGCAAGGCGCGGCAAACCCACGACCAGACAAGTCAGCAAATCTACCGTGGGGTACGCACCACCAATCGCGCACTCCATATACTCGCGGACACACTGATCCTCGGCAAAGCAGAAAAGCGGATCGTTTCGAAAAGGCACAAAAAAAGGCACCCTTAGGTGCCTTTTTTCTTGGCTGACAGAAAGTTAGAGAACTTTCTTCAACTCTTCCTCAAGCTGCGGAACCGCTTCGAACAGGTCCGCGACCAGGCCGTAATCGGCAACCTGGAAGATCGGCGCTTCTTCGTCCTTGTTGATCGCAACGATCACTTTGGAGTCGGACATACCGGCCAGGTGCTGGATGGCACCGGAGATACCGACAGCGATGTACAGCTGCGGTGCAACGATCTTACCGGTCTGACCAACCTGCATATCGTTGGGTACGAAGCCGGCGTCAACGGCGGCACGGGATGCACCCACTGCAGCGCCCATCAGATCAGCAACCTGCTCCAGCATCTTGAAGTTGTCGCCGTTCTGCATGCCACGGCCACCGGATACCACGATACCCGCGGAAGCCAGGTCCGGACGGTCGGATTTGGCCAGCTCTTCGTTGACGAAGCTGGACAGACCAGCGTCCTTGACCACGTCCAGCTGTTCTACGGAGGCAGAGCCGCCTTCCGCAGCAACCGGGTCGAAACCGGTCGGACGTACGGTCACCACCTTGATGGCGTCGCTTGCCTTGACGGTCGCGATGGCGTTACCGGCATAGATCGGACGAACGAAGGTGTCTTCGGACTCGACACGGATGATGTCGGAGACCTGGGCAACGTCCAGCAGGGCGGCAACGCGCGGCATGAAGTCCTTACCGGTGGTACCGGCAGCGGCCAGGATGTGGCTGTAGCCCTTACCTACTTCAGCGACCAGCTCGCCCAGGTTCTCACCCAGGAAATGACCGTAGGCCGCATTGTCGGCAACCAGTACCTTGTTAACGCCTTCTGCCTTCGCAGCAGCCTCGGCAACGGCACCACAGTTCTCGCCAGCCACCAGCACGTCGATATCACCACCGATGGCCTTGGCAGCCGCTACAACATTCAGGGTCGCCTGCTTCAGGCTGCTGTTGTCATGTTCAGCAATTACAAGGATGCTCATTTAGATCACCTTCGCTTCGTTCTTCAGTTTATCGACCAGCTCAGCTACGTCAGCCACCTTCACACCCGCCTGACGGGCGGCCGGTGCTTCAACCTTCAGAGTGGACAGGCGAGCAGCAACGTCGACACCCAGATCGGCCGGGCTCATGGACTCGAGCGGCTTCTTCTTGGCCTTCATGATGTTCGGCAGGGAAGCGTAACGCGGCTCGTTCAGACGCAGGTCGGTGGTTACCACGGCCGGCAGGCTGAGAGAGACGGTCATCAGGCCGCCATCAATCTCACGGGTCACGTTCACCTTGTCACCGTCAACAACGACTTCGGAGGCGAAAGTACCCTGCCCCATGCCCGTCAGTGCAGCCAGCATCTGGCCGGTCTGGTTGTTGTCGGAGTCGATGGACTGCTTGCCAAGGATAACGAGCTTGGGCTCTTCTTTTTCCACCACGCTCTTGAGCAGCTTGGCCGCTTCGAGAGACTGAACCTCTTCGTCCGTTTCGATGTGGATACCACGGTCAGCACCCAGAGCCAGAGCAGTACGGATTTGCTCCTGGGCGGCCTTCGGGCCAATGGATACCACCACGATTTCGCTGGCAACACCCTTCTCTTTCAGGCGAACCGCTTCTTCGACAGCGATTTCACAGAAAGGGTTCATTGCCATCTTGACGTTGGCGAGATCAACGCCGGTGTTGTCCGGCTTGACGCGCACCTTTACGTTGTAGTCGATAACTCGTTTTACAGCGACCAGAACCTTCATAGATTCCTCGTTCTTCTACGATGGGTTTAAAATTGACTCGCATTCCTCACGCGGGGCCTGCTGTCACGGCGGACTAATACTGCAGGCAAAGGGGGACGGGGTCAATAGCCCCGTTCGACGCGTCAGGCCTGTTTTCAGAGCCAATCGACCTGTGTTGACTCAATGCAATTGTGAGACGATACTAAAAAATGACTCAGTTCACACAGTTAGCATCTTTCTTAACAATGCCAAAGGACAGGCCAAATTTCAAACAAACGTTTGTTTGATTTTTGAAATGCGATACCCTTCAGGGTAGCAAGCCGGGCATTTCGGCTGATGGGAGTCGTCTATAAGGAGTTTTACCGGTATGATGACGACCCTGATTTGTTCGCCTGCGGGCACCAATATTCATTAAAAGAAGTTTGAGGAGACCAACGTGGAACGCGAATCGATGGAATTTGATGTTCTGATCGTCGGCGGTGGGCCTGCTGGCCTGTCGGCAGCGTGCCGGGTCATGCAACTGGCTCAGGAAGCCGGTGAAGAATTGACCGTCTGTGTTGTCGAAAAAGGCTCCGAGATCGGCGCCCACATTCTGGCCGGTACGGTGTTTGAACCAACGGCACTGAATGAACTCTTCCCGGACTGGAAAGAGAAAGGCGCACCGCTCAATACCCCGGTGACACGGGACGACATTTTCCTGCTGAAGAACCAGGAAAAAGCCACCAAGGTCCCCAACGCCTTTGTGCCCAAGAACATGCACAACCACGGCAACTACATCATCAGCCTGGGTAACCTGTGCCGCTGGCTGGCCGAGCAGGCCGAAGCCATGGGCGTTGAGGTGTATCCCGGTTTCGCCGCGTCCGAGACGATTGTTGAGGATGGTCAGGTCAAGGGCATCATCACCGGTGACATGGGCGTGGCCCGTGACGGCAGTGAAAAGGATGGCTACATGCCGGGTATGGAACTGCGTGCCAAGTACACGCTGTTCACCGAAGGCTGTCGTGGTCACCTGGGCAAGCGCCTGATCAACGACTTCAAGCTGGACGAAGGCAAGGACCCGCAGCACTACGGCATCGGCATCAAGGAACTGTGGGATATCGACCCGGCCAAACACGAACCAGGCCTGGTTGTTCACACCACCGGCTGGCCGCTGAATGAAAGCGGTTCCACCGGCGGTTCCTTCCTGTATCACCTGGAAAATGGCCAGGTCTATGTGGGTCTGATCACTGATCTGTCTTACAGCAACCCGCACCTGAGCCCGTTCGGTGAATTCCAGCGCCTGAAGCTGCATCCGGAGATCCGCAAGTATCTGGAAGGCGGCAAGCGCGTCTCCTACGGCGCCCGCGCCATCGCCAAGGGCGGCTACAACGCCCTGCCGAAGATGAGCTTCCCGGGCGGCCTGCTGCTGGGCTGCGATGCCGGTACCCTGAACAGCTCCAAGATCAAGGGTTCCCACACCGCCATGAAATCCGGCCTGCTGGGCGCGGAAGCGGTGTTTGAGGCATTGAAGGAAGGCAAGTCCGGCGAAGAGATCACCAGCTTTGGTGACCGCTTCAAGGACAGCTGGTTGTATAAAGAACTGTACGACGAGCGGAATTTCGGCCCGGCGATGCACAAGTTCGGAAACGTTGTGGGCGGCGCGATTGCGTTCGTGGAGCAGAACATTCTGCGTGGAAGCCTGCCGTTTACCTTCCACGACACCGTTCCGGATCACGCAACGCTGAAGCCGGCGTCAGAAGCCAAGCCGATCAATTATCCGAAGCCGGACAACACGCTGACGTTTGACCGACTCACCTCGGTGTTTGTATCCAATACCAACCATGAGGAAGATCAGCCGGTTCACCTGAAGCTGAAGGACCCGTCGATTCCGATTGAGCAGAATCTGCCGAAGTACGATGAGCCCGCGCAGCGCTACTGCCCGGCCGGTGTGTACGAAGTCGTCGACAAGGATGACGGCAGCGGCAAGAAGTTCCAGATCAACGCCCAGAACTGCGTTCACTGTAAGACCTGTGACATCAAGGACCCTGCACAGAACATCACCTGGGTAACTCCGGAAGGCGGCGGCGGCCCCAACTACCCGAACATGTAAGTTCGGATTCCGGTACAGAAAGCGGCCCCCTGCGGGCCGCTTTTTTTATACCCATAAAAAAACGGCTCCCGGAGGAGCCGCTTTCGATAACGCTTCAGAGAAGCTTAGTGCACGTGGCCGTGCTCTTGCTCTTCATCAGTCGCATCGCGAGCCTCTACCACTTCTACGTCGAAGTGCAGAGTCTGGCCAGCCAGCGGGTGGTTGGCATCGATGGTGACGGTTTCGTCGCCGACTTCAACAACACGAACAACCTGAGGGCCGCCCGGTGTCTGCGCCTGGAACTGCATGCCCGGCTCGATGGTATCAACGCCTTCAAATGCAGAACGGGGAACCGGCTGGATCAGCTCTTCGTTAACTTCACCGTAGCCTTCACCGGGCTCAACCGAAACTTTCACCTGGTCACCGGCGTTCTTTTCGTTCAGCGCACTTTCCAGTCCGCCGATAATGTTTTGTGCACCTTCCAGATAAGACAGCGGCTCACGACCTTCTACACGGGAAGAGTCAAGCTGCTCACCCTGGTCATTAGTGAGTGTGTAATGGATGGTGACAACACGAGGTTGGGCCATGTGATCTCCTTGCGTGTCGCAATGACTGTTTAATTGAATTTGGGTAATCGAAAGTATTCATGAACAGCCAGACTGCACAGAGTGACTAACGACCACCGGGCCTCGTTAGAGAGCCAGGCTCGGTAACAAGATCGAAAATACAGTTTAACAAGTGTCGAACTGCGTTTTCTACCGTCAGTTGGTTGGGGCAGCGCTCGGGATTTCAACCGCCCTGCCCGATTTCATAGAACTTTCCGCCACTCCAGACACCCAAAGTCCCGGAATTCTCTGACGAATCCGCCTCAACCACGCATTCCGCAAGGTCATAATAGGCGCTGGTAACCACCCTGGCTTCCAGGCCATGGCGCACGCTGATCACCGGGCGTGGCTCATCGCTGTCCGGATAGGTGCCGACGTGCAGGGGGTGCTCATCGCCCACCGCCAGACGCTCACCCACGTTCGTGGTCAGGAACAGGGTCTGGCTCTTCCCTTCCCCTTCCACCTTCAATGAGTGGGCAAGCAGCGGTGCATCTTCCACGGTAATACGCCACTTCTCCACCGGCGTAACCAGATAGTATTCGCCGTCGGCTTCACGGCGCAGCACCGTGGAGAACAATCTGACGATCGCTTCCCGGGCCAGCGGCTCCCCTTTATACAGCCACACGCCGTCACGTGTAATGCGGATATCGATGTCGCCGGAGAGGTCCGGATTCCACTTGTCCAGGGGGGGCAGGCTGTTTCCGGCCGCGCCTGACTGGTCAATCTGACTGGCGATGTGTTCGGGATTGTGTTCCATCGGCTGTGCTCCTCTTTACAGGCCTCTCATCCATTCGGGACGCAGCGGTGCCGCGCCGGGATTGGATATGGCCAGGTTCACTTCGTCCAGTAAGCGTTGCTTCTCGCGGCCCAGGGTGCCCTTGAGTACGAGATAGTTGGAGGCATGATCACTGCGGAACGTGGTTCGTTCCAGTTCCAGGTGTTCCAGGAACTGGCGGATCTCCCGGAACAGGCCATCCTGGTTCAGTGGCACGAAATCGTCGCCAAAGCCCGCCCGGAAACGCTCCTCGCCCTGGGGAAAGCTCACTACCAGTGTGGACAGGTAATCCGGCTGGGTGTCGTTACATAATCGGGCGGTGTTGACCGCATGCTGCTCCGACAGGACCTCACCACCCAGTCCGTTCAGCACCATCACCGAACTGGTGATTCCCGCGTCACGGATCTTGTGCAGTGCCGAGCGGGTGGATTCCGCGGTTTCACCTTTATTGATCCGGCGAAGCACTTCGTCATCACCGGACTCCATGCCAACGTACAGAATCTGGAGGCCGGCATTGCGCAGCTCCGTCAGTTCTTCGCTGGTTTTCCGCGCCAGGTTGCGAGGCAGGCAGTAGCTGGACACCCGCTGCAGATCGGGAAACGCCGCACGAAGGTCATGCAGGATTTCCAGTAACCGGCGGGTTGGCAGCACCATGGCATCGCCGTCCGCAAGAAACACCCGGCGAACCGGGCCCAGGGAACGGGCCGCCCTCTCGATGTCAGCGCGCACGTCGTCCGGTTTCCTCGCACGGAATTTCTTCTGTGGCTGAGTGTACATCTCGCAGAACGTACATTTATTCCAGGAACAGCCATTGGTCACCGGCAGGATCAGCGATTTTGCTTCGCTGGGCGGGCGGAAAACGGGCTCTACATAATCAATCGGGAAGCTATACATAACGTGCTTGGAGATTCTCCTGAAAACGTTGTGCCGATGTGCTGTTGCGGATTACGGAAGAAACTGGGCACGCAGATCAGCGCACCCGGGCCCCACAACCGGCATATCAAGCACCACGGCCTGTGCGGTCATGAACGGGATGCCCCGGCGGTGGCTATCCACCAGCAATGTCGACAGCGAGCCAACAAATGGCATGTGTGAAACGAGCATCAACGGTGACTCAGCGGCTTCCAGCAAAGCATCGAGGCAGGCACCGGGATCATCATCGGGCGTGATGAAGGGCACTTCCATCACCGGGCAATTGAGGATTTCTGACGCAATGGCGGCAGTCTGACGGGCCCGGACCAGAGGGCTGCACCAGATCAGCTCCGGGCGCCAGGGAGATTCGGCGATATCCGCCGCAACCGAGGCAACGCCGGCACGGCCCGCTTCGGTCAGCTCACGCTGCTGATCAACGCTGTGCCAGCCAGCTTCGCCGTGTCGCATAACGATCAGTTGCAAGATCCACCTCCGCCCGTGCGGCTTACTGAGTGATGGTTCGTGGCAGGATGAACTCCACGTCCGAGTTCTGCACCGACATCATGAGGCTGTTGATCACCGCACTGATGGACGCCGTACCGTACAGGATCTCATACAGACCACGCACCAGCGGCATATAGATGCCGATGGCTTCGGATTTCTCTTTCACCAGTTTGAGCGTGTAGATCCCTTCCGCCACCTGCCCCAGTTCCGCCACGGCGTCGTCGAGCTTCTGGCCCTTGCCCACCGCGTAGCCGATCCGGTAGTTCCGGCTCTTGGACGAGGTACAGGTAACGATCAGATCACCAACGCCGGCCAGACCCATGAACGTCATGGGGTTGGCGCCGAGGCTGACCGCAAACCGGCTCATCTCGGCCAGCCCGCGGGTAATCAGCATGGCCTTGGCGTTCTCCCCCAGATCCAGGGCAGACGCCAGCCCCGACACTATGGCGTAAATGTTCTTCAGGGCGCCGGCGAGTTCAACGCCATAGACATCGACATTGGCATACACGCGGAAGTACTCACAGCCCAGCAGGTCCTGCACGGAGCGGCGCACTTCGGGGTCTTTAGCGGCGATGACCGTGGCGGTCAGGTCGCGATTAACGATCTCCCCGGCCAGGTTCGGGCCACTAAGGACCCCGATCCGGCAGCGTGGGATTTCCTCCTGCAGGATCTCGCTCATCAGCTTGAAGCCATGCTCTTCAATGCCTTTGGTCAGACTGATCACAATCTGATTGTCGGCGAAATCACCGCTGTGCTCACGAATCACGGCTCGGAAGGCTTTGGATGGGATGGCGACAAACACCACTTCAGCGGTCGCCACTGTCGCGGCCAAGTCGGTGGATGGCCGGATATCACCCGTCAGATGAACGTTCGGCATGTAGCGGGAGTTAACGCCGGTTTTGCGAACCTCTTCGGCCTGCTCGGGGTCTCGCATCCAGAAATGCACGGTGTGTCCGTTTTCCGCCAGCACTTTGGTCATGGCGGTTCCGAAGCTGCCACCGCCCAGTACGGCGATCTGACGGCCTGTGGCGGAAGCACCGGTCGATTGCAGGTCGTTTTGATCAGGCATAATTTGTCCGTTATTCGGTTGGATCAGCCCGGCTCTTCACATTCCAGGGCCCGAACGAGATTCTTGAACTCTTCCCTGTTACGGCTGTTAAGACCCATCAGCACGCGGTGGGCGTCCAGAACCTTGTCGCGAACCTGCTGTTCGCTTGCACGTAATACCGGGATTTCTTCGAGTTCTTCAATTCTGGAGGCGGGCTCGCGGACAATGATGAAAATCTTGTCGAATCCCATGGAGGTGATAATTCGGGTAATGTCGGGGTTTGTGGAGATCAGTGTGGGCAGAAAATGGCTGCGCTTCTGGGCAGCCATGGCGATTTTGGCCAGCAGCCCCAGCGTGGTGCTGTCGATGATCTCGCATTCGGTGAGGTCGATGACCACGGTTTTGAATTCCGGGTCCTGGGTGATGGACTCGACCAGATTATCCAGCGTCGAACACAGGTTCAGCCGGATTTCACCAATAAACTTCAGGAGATAGATGCCCTGATTTTCAGCTTGCAGGATCTTGTAACCAGCCATGTTTTACACTGCCACTATTTCGACGACGTGTTTTCTGAACCGGTGGGGGTGTCGGTTACCGAAACGATGGCGATATCGTCCGGCAACTCGGTAATCGCATCAAGACCCAGCGCCTGATTCAGAGATGCGATAGTGTGACGACCTCCTGACACGAGTTCAAGTAGTGTCTGTTCCTTTTCATCCAGGCTTTTCGCGCGGATGACTTCCAGAATGCCATCGGAAAACAGAATAAGCCGGAACGGTTTCTCCAACGGAACCTCGTACACTTCCCACTCCGGCGACTCAAACAGCCCCACGGGCAGCCCGCTGCCCTCCAGGAACGCTGTGCTACCGCCCTCTACAGAGAGAATGGGCATGGGGAAATGTGCCCCGACCGCGTACCTTAATTTACGCTCAGACACCGAGATGATGCCAACAAACACGGTTACGTGTTTACCGAGCCCGGTATCAAGCAGCTCGGAGTTGATCCGCTCCAGGAAGCGTTCAGGATAGAGGATGTCGTCACTGGACCCCCGGCGCAGGTTGCGCTGGAGGCGATTGGTCAGGTTCTTCAGAAGTACCGTCACGAAGGCCGAGCTGGCGCCATGGCCGGACACATCGGCAATGTAGACGAGGACTTTGTCCTCGGAGATTCGGAAATAGTCGAGAAAATCGCCGCTCAGATAGAGCGAAGGCTTGATCAGGTGGGAGACACTCAGCCCTGCCAGGGTCTGGTCATTGTCGGGCAGCATTTTCAGCTGCACCTTGCGACCCGCACGCTGGTCCGCGCGGAGTTCGGCAATCCCGTTGCGCAGGTCCCGGTTCGCCTCTTCCAGCTCCTGTCGATACAGCTGATTCAGGCGGTTGACCCTGACGCGATCAAACAGCTTGCCAATCACATCATCCAGCGCGCCTTTGCCGTCGGCGCCGTTTTTCAGAACAAAGTCCGCAGCGCCAGCCCGCAGGGCATTCACCACATCGGCGGAACTTGCCGTATCGGAACACGCCACGATCGGCGTGAAGGTTTCAAGATCTTCCAGGCGTGACGCAAGTTCCGTGATGGCAGCGGTTGGCAAGTCTGCGAAGATGACATCCGGAACCTGCTGATTGAACATCTCAAGGGCCGCCTGGCTGTTGGCACAGCCAGTCACATAAAAGCCCCGGGCTTCCAGGTGCCGGCTCAGCTCATTACGTGCTTTTTCGTCAGCGTCTATTATCAGTATGCGCTCAGTGCGCGAGGTCATGGCTGCTGCCCTAAACTACCATCGGTAAAGGATAAATCGGGTATATATCGCCTATTCTGGCACGACCCTGTGATATAACAAGGCAAGTTTTATGAAATTGGGAGATTCCTGCAGATGAGACGAGCCGTTAATGACCTTCTCGGAGCCTATGACAAGCTGATCATGGATCCCGTCCACGGCGGCATTCCACTGTACCGGCATGAGATCCGGGTGATTGATCACCCATTGTTCCAGCGTCTTCGCAACATCTGCCAGAACGATATCCTCAGCCTGGTGTTTCCGGGCGCGACCCACTCCCGCTTCCTCCACAGTATCGGGGTGATGCACGTAGGCACACGCATGTTTCGCTCGATGATCGACGCCTACCTGCGTGAGAAACAACTCAGTGAGAAAACCGATCTCAGTCTGAGCCAGCTTGACGCCATCGACTACCTGGCGAAAACGATCCGCCTGGGGTGCCTGCTCCATGACAGTGGCCACTCCAGCTTTTCCCATCAGTTCACCCAAGCCCGCCGCATCCGTGAGCTGATGTCCCGGCCTGATCGCTTTGATGACCTCTGGGAAGGCGTCGATTACCGCGTGTACCACCGTGCCCCGCCCGAGGAACTGGAGCACGAGCACTACTCGGTCCGGGTGGCCCATGAGGTTCTTAAGGACATTGATATTGGCGCTGCCGGCCTGGACGCCCGGGACGTCATCGGCATCATGGAAACCACCGATGTTGAGCCCAGTGAGGCATTCTGCAACCACGCCCGCACCTTCTGGAGCTTCATTGCCGGTGACGATGCCCATTCCGGCGCCCTTAGCGATGCGGACGTGCCGAATCTTGTGATGGACCTTCTGTCATCAATCGTATCCGGTGAGATCGACGCCGATCGCGCCGACTACATGCTACGTGACGGCTTCCATTCCTCGGTAACCATCGGCGGATTCAACCTGGACCATCTTCTGAGCAACCTGCGCTTTGGCTGGGATGTATCCGAACCGTGGCTTGGGCTTGCCATTACCCAGAAAGGGCTGGGTGCCCTTGAAGACTTTGTGTACAGCCGCCATCAGATGTACCGCAAAGTCTACGCCCACAAAACCGCACTGGGCTTCGACTGGCTGCTCCGGGAAGCCATCAACGAAGTGCTGCAGGACCCCGAGATTTTTGACTGGGTGGACACCTGCCTGAGCAACATGCGGTACTTCGCCGAGCTGACTGACAACTTTTTCTGGGAAGCCTTCCGAAAAGTCGCCCGCCGGGAGCCCCACAGTTTCTCACGCTGCATTGTCGACAGGATAAAACTCAACCACCTGGACACCCGCGAGGATCTGGATGCCACTGGCATCGCTGAGCACAGCCAATGGCTGGCCAGTCAGTTGGAACTGGACCCGGCGCGGGTGGTGACCTGCTCTATGCGGGCCCGGTTCTCGAACATTCAGGACAATTTCAACGGCATCAAGGTGCTGGTCCGTGACCCTATCCACCGCACGCGGTCGCTTCGGCAGATTACCGACGTCAGCGCGTTCTTCAGCAAATTCGGTGACGGCACCATTACCCATTTCTATGTTCAACCGGAGGTCACCTGGCTACGGGCCAAGGTTTAACCTTTGCCCATGGCGGCGACAAGGGCCAGTGCACTTTCAAATGCGCCTTCGACGCGGCCGCCACAGAGCCAATCGCCGGCCAGTCCGATGCGCTCGGATTCGAACCAGCGACACCCGGGTTGGTCACCCGGAGCGGACCGGGCATAAAGCCAGCGGTGGGTGACGGTCTCGACCGGTTCGGCGCTTGTGCCCGTTACATCACGGAAAGCGTCAACCAGAGCGCTGGCAACCGTTTCGGGGGACGAGTTTTCATTGGCTGCTGACCAACCGGGCGTGCCATGAAGGACCCACCACTGCCCCTGATCGTCACGACCGGGTTTACTGGAATTGTTCCCGGCCCAGTAAAGCGCATCGTGGTCCGGCCGGAACCCATCGTAGTCGTCGCAGGGCGACTGCTCAAAGCGAGCCGCGACCGCCCAGCATGGCAGGATCGACAACACCGGCTTGTCGAGCTCTGCGGCAAGGGCCGGAAGCTGGCTGTCCGCCAGCAGATCCCTGGCCTGAGCCGGAGGAGCGGTCACGATAACGGCGTCGAACGGTCCATAGATCTGATTGTCCGTATCGGTCAGAGTCCAGTGCTGGTCATTCCGGGCCAATCGGGCAATTCGGGTCTGAACGCGCAGGTCGAGTCCATTGGATACCGCGCGGCTGATGGCGGTCATGCGCGGCGTGCCCACATAGCGTGCTTCGTCGGGGAACGACTGCCATTGGCCCTCAGCCGTCTGGTAGCCCAGCTTTGCACGCCATTCTGAATAAGCCGCAGGCCCTGCATGCTGATCAAGGAAACGGCGGAATTCGCGACTGCGAATCGTGAAATACTGGGCGCCGATGTCTGCGGAGCCGCCATTAACGCGCTTGGCGGCCAGGCGGCCGCCCGGGCCGCGGCTCTTCTCGAACACAGTGACGGTGGCGCCCTGCTCCGTCAGCATTTGTGCTGCAGACAGGCCAGCCAGACCTGAACCAACGATGGCAATTCGGCGTATATCCGGGCACTGACTCTTTTGGTTATTCATACTTATGGGTGCATCCAATGGCAGTGGTTTGAACGTACATTCGGAAAATTCGTCAATGTCATTCTTTAACGAAATAAAGGCAGTCTGGGTATGACCCGAGCGCAAAACTGGCTAACAAACATTCTGAGATGGTTCGACTCCTCGGCGGGTTCGGATCACATAGATTCCACTTCACGGTCTTTCAACTTTATCCGGGTGATACCCTTTATCGCGCTGCACCTCGCGTGCCTCCTCGCGTTCTACACCGGTGTCAGCGGATTTGCCGTGGCCTTTGCCGTCGGCTTCTTCCTCATCCGCATGTTTGCGATAACGGGTTTCTACCATCGCTATTTTGCCCATAAAACCTTCAAGACCAGCAGGCCCGCACAGTTTGTGTTCGCGCTCATGGGCGCCAGCGCGGCCCAGCGGGGTCCATTATGGTGGGCCGCCCATCATCGGCACCATCACCAGCACTCCGATAAAGAGGAAGATCTTCACTCCCCTCATCAGGGTGGCTTCTGGTGGTCCCACGCAGGCTGGTTTACCTGTGACGCAGGCTTTGCCATGGATGAGCGTCGTGTCCGCGACTGGCTCAAGTTTCCGGAGCTGAAATTTGTTAACCGCTTCGATTCCCTGGTACCTGCCGCCGCCGCCCTGTCGATTTACGGGCTGGGCGAAGCGTTGGCTGCCTGGGCGCCGGGATTGGGCACCAACGGTCTGCAACTGCTGGTGTGGGGCTTCTTTATTTCGACGGTCGCCCTCTTTCACGCCACGGTTTCGATCAACTCACTCTCTCATGTGTGGGGTAAGCGGCGCTTCGACACCGACGACGACAGTCGCAACAATTTCTGGCTGGCGCTGCTGACGCTTGGCGAGGGCTGGCACAACAACCACCATCGCTGGCCCCAGTCCGTCAGACAGGGGTTCCGCTGGTACGAGATTGACATTACCTGGTATGGCCTGTGGGTGCTGTCGAAGCTCGGCATCATATGGGACCTCAATCCGATCCCGCGGCATATTCAGGAAGAAACCCGGACACTGGACGCAAAGAGGAGGAATCGCTCGTGAGTACCGCCTCAATCATTGAAGTTGGGAACAGGGATTCGGCCGTTCCTGCGACGCTGGACCGGTTCAGGGACCTGTTCAATCGCCTCGATGCAGGCAATCTTAACCAATTGCCGTCGGTTTATGCCGAAAACATCCAGTTCGAGGACCCATTCTCCTCGGTGTCCGGACTGGACCAGCTGACACACTATTTCGCAGGTGCCTACGCCAACGTGATCGCCTGTCGCTTCGACTTCGGCGAACCGGTGGTCAACGGAGAAAACGTCGGTATTACCTGGGTCATGTACCTTCGCCACAAACGTATACGGCGGGGTCAGGAGATCCACGTGGAGGGCATGAGCAGGCTGGTGATTCGCAACGGTAAGGTCGCCCGTCACCGCGATTATTTCGACGCCGGTCAGCTACTCTATGAAAATCTCCCGGTGGTGGGCGGTCTCATTCGATGGGTAAGGAATCAGGCAGGATGAGCAACAGACTCCAGCAACCCGCGGACATCTGGATCACTGGCGCCGGCTCCGGCATTGGCGAGGCAGTGTCAAGAAAACTCATCAGCGACGGGCACCGGCTGGTCGTCACCGGACGTCGCCAGCAACCGCTGGATGAGCTTGGCAAGCTGGCACCGGAGCGCGTTCTGACCGCGGCCGCCGACACCACCAGTACCGACGAACTGAAGGGCATCGCGGCGACCGTGGAGGGGCATGGCAGCCTTAACATGGCGATTCTGAACGCCGGTACCTGTGAATACCTGGATATCCGCAATTACCAGAGTGACGTCATCGCCAAGAACGTCACCACGAACGTTATCGGTACGGCACGCTGTATCGACATTGCGTTGCCAGCGTTGCGGCGGGCACGTGCCCGGGGGGAGCCCGCCACTCTGGTGATCGTCAGTTCCTCTGCCTGGTGGTTCCCTTTCGCCCGCGCGGAGGGATATGGCGCCTCGAAGGCGGCCCTGAGTTATTTTGCCCATGCCCTGAGGGCGGATCTCGCTGCCGAGGATATTGACGTGGTTGTGGTCTCCCCGGGTTTTGTGAAAACCCCACTGACCGACCGCAACGACTTTCCCATGCCTTTCCTGGTCAGCGCAGAAGACGCCGCCGATCGCATCGTAAACGGTCTTTCGCGGGGGCGTAACGATATTGCCTTCCCCCGGCGTTTTACCTGGACCCTGCGCCTGCTGGGCGCCCTTCCCCGGCCTCTTATTGATCGCATGTCCGCGGCCATGGCCCGGAAAGAAAACAACTGACAGGAAACTTTCCAGATGAATGAACCACGTCAGCGCATTGCTGTCATTGGCGCCGGGGTATCCGGCCTCACTGCTGCCTGGCTACTTTCGGAACACCATGACGTGCAACTGTTTGAGGCTGCGGATTACGCCGGCGGTCACACCAACACCGAACAGGTGGAAGCCGGTGGTAAGACCTGGCCCGTAAACACGGGCTTTATTGTCTTCAACGATTGGACCTACCCCAATTTCATGAAGCTGATGGATCGCCTGGGGGTGGCGTCGGAAGTGAGCGACATGAGCTTCAGCGTTGACTGCAACGCCACCGGCCTGCAGTACAACGGCACCAGCCTCAACACGCTGTTCGCCCAAAGAGGCAACCTCCTGAACCTGCCATTCCTCAAGATGATCCGGGAAATCCTGCGTTTCAATCGGGAAACCCGGGAGGACCTGGCCAACGGTGCCATTAATGACGCGGAAACCCTGGGTGAATACCTCAACCGGAAAGGTTACTCCCGGTATTTCCGTAACTATTACATCGTGCCCATGGGGGCGGCTATATGGTCGGCTCCGGAGATTGTCCTGGAACGGTTCCCGATCCGGTTCTTCCTGCAGTTTTTCAATAACCATGGCATGCTCTCGGTCGACGACCGGCCCACGTGGCGCGTTATCTCCGGAGGCTCCGCCAGCTACGTCCGCAGGATGATGGATCGCCTTGGCGACCGTACCTACCTCAGCAGCCCTGTGACATCGGTGGTCCGCCACCCGGACCGGGTGGTACTGACTGTACGCGGCGAACAGCACACCTTCGATCAGGTCGTTTTTGCCTGTCACAGCGACCAGGCCCTGGCGATGCTCGACGCTCCGACGGACGAGGAACGGGACGTGCTTGGCGCCATCGCCTACCAGCGCAACGATGTGGTTCTGCATACCGATGCCTCGGTACTGCCCTCCAACCGTCGTGCCTGGGCTGCCTGGAATTACTTCATTCCCAAACACAGCACGGAACCGGTTTCCGTGACCTATAACATGAACATCCTGCAGAACTTCCACGAGGCGCCGGAAACCTTCTGCGTGACCCTGAATCGCAGCCAGGACATCGACGAGAACCGAATCATCAAACGGTTCGATTACGCCCATCCGGTTTTCACACTGGAGGCGGTCGCCGCCCAGCAGCGGTATGATGAGATTGGCAATCGCCATCGCAGTCACTTCTGCGGGGCCTACTGGTTTAACGGTTTTCACGAAGACGGTGTGAAAAGCGCCCTGCGTGTGACCGAAGCGTTTGGAGTGGAGCTCTGACCATGTCCATTGCGGACACCAGGCCCGTCGCTGGCACCCTGTCCAGCCACTGGCTCGAAGGGAGTATCCGGCACCGGCGGAAAACGCCGGTGACCCATGAATTCAGCTATAAGACCGGAATGCTGGCGCTTGAGCTGTCCGAATGGGACCGGGTAACCGGACTGAGCCCTCTGTTCTCCAGTGAACGCTTCAACTGGTTATCTCTGTACCGTAAGGATTACTTCCGGCCCGACAGTCCCGACCTGCTCACGGCCATTCGCGACCAGACCGAAGAGGCAACCGGCTGGCGTCCCGATGGAGCGGTTGAGCTCATTACCCATCCCCGCTACCTGGGCTACGTGTTTAACCCTGTCAGCTTCTATTTCTGCTACCAGGCCGGAGAACGGCCCGAAGCCGGCGCCGTCCCCAGGGTTATTCTGGCGCAGATCACCAATACGCCCTGGCATGAGCGACATCTTTACTGCCTGGAAACCTCCGACGACACCGGGGAATCCAGTGGTGGGTGGAGAACGGAACGTTTTGGGTTTCGCAAGCGTTTCCATGTATCGCCATTCAACGGCATGGAGCAACGCTACCAGTGGACTTTCAGCTTCCGTGGACCGGAGCTGAGGATCCACATGAACGTGTTGCAGGACGACACGCGGCATTTCGATGCAACGCTTGTAGTCCAACGCACCCCCCTGACGCGTAAACAACTTCACAGGACGCTGCGTCAGTTTCCCCTGGAAGCCATCAAGGTGGCGGCGGGCATTTACTGGCATGCCCTCAAGCTGAAGCTAAAAGGCGCCCCGTTTTATACCCATCCGGACAAACTGGATGAGTCCGACCCTTCCCACCGGCTCGGCCGCGGTGACCAGGGCCTGGATGTGACGGACAACAACGCGAATGATCGATCAAGTGGAAAGGTGAGTTCATGGAGAACCTGAATACTTCTGTACAGACATCCACGGCTGATGAAAGACTGCCTGCCGCAAGCCGGGCTGCACGACGCCTGGTGTGTCAGCAGCTGGCCCAGTTACGGGAAGGCATGCTGACCATTCGCGAAGCGGGCCAGGGTGATCTTGTGTTCGGGGACGGAAACACCCGCTCCGCCCCGGCGGAGCTTCATATTCACCATCACAGCACCTGGCGTGATCTGCTGACCGGCGGTAGTGTGGGTGCGGCGGAGTCCTGGGTAGCCGGTGACTGGGATTCGCCGGATCTGGTCGCTTTGCTCCAGTTCTTTACTCGTAATATCGATCGGATGAACGCGTTTGAGGACCGTTTCAGCTGGATCACCAAGCCCGCACTGAAAGGTTTGCACTGGCTGAACCGCAATACCCGGGCTGGATCACGGAAGAACATCAGTGCCCATTACGACCTCGGCAATGACCTGTTCGAAACCTTCCTTGACCCCACGATGATGTACTCGTCGGCGATCTATCCGAGTCCCGACAGCACGCTCGAGGAAGCCGCCGCCCACAAGCTGGACACCATCTGCCGGAAGCTGGACCTGAAGCCGGGCGACCGGGTGATCGAGATCGGTACCGGCTGGGGCGGCTTCGCGGTCCACGCCGCCCGGCATTACGGCTGCCACGTAACGACCACCACCATATCCGAAGAGCAGTTGGCGCTGGCGAAACAGCGCGTTGCCGAAGCAGGCCTGGAGGACCGGATCACCCTGTTGTTTGATGACTATCGGGATCTCGAAGGCCAGTTCGACAAGCTGGTATCCATCGAGATGATTGAAGCGGTCGGCCCGCAGTTCCTGGACAGTTATTTCAGACAGATCAGCACCCTGCTGAAGCCGGATGGGCTGGCACTGGTGCAGGCCATCAACATGCCGGAGCAGCGCTACGAGCGCGCCCTGCGCAACGTCGATTTCATCCAGCGCTATATCTTTCCGGGCAGTTTCATACCCTCCTTTGGCGCGATACTGACGTCCGTCCGCAAAGGCAGCAACCTTGTACTCACCCACTCGGAGGATATTGGCTTCCACTATGCCAGGACCCTTCGTGACTGGTGCGAGCGGTTCATGGCGAACCATGAGAAGCTCGAATCCATGGGCTACGACCAGGCGTTCCGACGTCTGTGGCACTTTTACTTCGCTTACTGTGAGGCAGGGTTCAGTGAGCGCGCCATCGGTGTTTCCCAGTTGGTGTTCGCCAAACCCGGTAACAAACGCGCCAACATCCTGAGCCTATGATCCCGTCCGAGACAATCAGAAATGTCATCAACTTCGTCCTGTTCCAGGCGGGGTGGCTGATCTGCATTCTCTATCCGGGCTTCCTGGCCGCGGGTGTGGTGGCCTTCTTCCTGGCGATCCACTTCGTGCTGGTGAGCCAGCATCGATGGGCCGAAGCACAATTCATCGGCTTCGGGACCGTGATTGGCGGCGTCCTGGATGGCGTATGGTTCCATACCGGGGTGCTTGATGACGGCACCGGCAACGTAGTGCTGACGCCGATCTGGCTGATTGCAATCTGGGCAATATTCATGTCCACCCTCTCCCACTCCCTGCAATGGATGAGCCGCAAGCCCTGGTTGCCCTGGCTGCTGGCGCCCATCGCCGGCCCGTTCGCCTATTGGTCGGCGAGCAAGCTGGGCGCGGTGGAGTTGCCGGATCCCGGCCTCTCGTTGGTTGCCCTCGCGCTCGGTTGGCTGGTGGTTTTTCCACTGCTGCTGTTTGTTCGCAACTCACTGTACACGGAGCTTGCCCCATGACCCTGCGCCCTGTCCTTCCGCTTTTGATTGCCCTTGGTATTGCGCCTGCAGCGTTGGCCGCAGAGGCGCGTTTCATTTTCGTTGGTGAGGCCAGCGAAAACGGCTCCGCAGTGTATGAAGAGCACCACAGGGTCACGGGCGAATGCCGCGACGGTCGCTGGCGCCCGTCGACTCACTCCGTGGACTACCGCCGCCCGGGACAAAACGACGCCTTCGCAACCAAGTCGCTGGATTATCGCCATTCGCCTCTTCGTCCGAAAATGACCTTCGAACAGCCGGACTTCAACGAACTGATCACCATAACGCAGCCGGACGAGACCTCCCTGGACATCCGGTGGCAGACCCCATCCGGCGACAGTGAATCGTTCCAGACCGCCTTTGACGAGTCCGTGGTGATCGATGCAGGCTTTGATAACCTGGTAAGGCGTCACTGGGATCGTGTGACTCGCGACGAGTCAGTGGATTTTCGCTTCCTGGCGCCGACACGGGGCGAGCACTATGCCTTCATCATGGAGCCCGCCCAAACCGACCGGACCGATGCAGAACACACCGTCACCATTCGCCCCTCAGGCATGGTCTTAAGGTTCCTGGTGGACCCGATCACCCTGGGGTATGACGCGTCCGGCGCCCTGACGGATTACATAGGCCTGGGCAACATCCGCAAGTCCGACGAAACCAATTACACCGTGCATATTCGCTACACGGTATCGGAACGACCGGATTGTGAACTGACTCCCTGATCCGGTCCGGTCAGCCAAGGCGGAATCCCCGGTTGGCTGTGGTAAACTCCGGCGCTGAGCCCCCTAATCCCGAGCGCAGCAGAGAGTAGTCAGCCATGATGTTTGTCTCCTTCAACGTCAACAGCGTCCGCACCCGTCTCCACCAGCTGGAAGCGGTGATCAACAGCCTCAATCCCGACGTGATCGGCTTGCAGGAAACCAAAGTCACGGACGAGGATTTTCCGGTGGAGGCGATCCAGGCGCTGGGCTATCACGTGCATTTCCACGGCCAGAAGACCCATTACGGGGTTGCCCTGCTCTCCCGCGAAGCGCCTGAGTCCGTCACCAAGGGCTATCCGTGGGACGGAGAGGATTCCCAACGCCGGCTGATTACCGCGCAATTTAGCCGTAACAGCCGGAAACTGACGGTTATCAACGGCTATTTCCCCCAGGGCGAGAGCCGGGATCACCCCGTCAAGTTTCCTGCGAAGGAAAAGTTCTACAGCGACCTTATGCGTTACCTGGACGAGCTCAAGGCCGGCGATGGCGATGTGCTGGTCATGGGTGATATGAACATTTCCCCCACAGACAGCGACATCGGTATCGGCGCCGATAACGCCAAGCGCTGGCTGCGCACCGGCAAATGCAGTTTCCTGCCCGAAGAGCGGGAATGGCTGGCGCAGGTCGAGGGACGCGGATTCACCGATGTGTTCCGCCATCTGCACCCGGACGAGGCGAACACCTTCAGCTGGTTCGACTACCGCAGCAAGGGCTTCGAACGTGAGCCCAGACGCGGCCTGCGTATTGACCTCATCATGGCCAGTGGCGACCTGTTACCCAGAGCGCGGGAAGCCGGGGTATCCTACGATATTCGAGCCATGGAGCGGCCCTCGGACCATTGTCCGGTGTGGGCACGCTTCGATCTGTAATTCCGCCCACCAGGCCGCGATATGAAAAAAATCAAGACCCGCGACCGTATACTGGATACCAGCCTCGCGTTGTTCAACAACGTTGGTGAGCCCAACGTGACAACGCTGCTGATTTCGGACGAACTGGACATCAGTCCCGGCAATCTCTATTACCATTTCAAGAGCAAGGGCGACATTGTCGAAGAGTTGTTCGAATGCTACGAGGTGGAAATGGTCGATCTTCTGGCGGTGCCGGAGGACGTCGAGATCAGCCTTGATCAACAGAGCTTCTTCCTGCACCTGCTGTTCGAAACGGTCGCTCGCTACCGGTTCCTCTACCAGGACCTGGTGAACGTGCTGTCCCGTTACGAGCGACTTCAGTCCCGCTTCCGACGGATCCTGAAAAAGAAGACAACAGCCTTCATGACTATTTGTGCCAGCCTCCAACGCCAGGGGATGATGCGGATCAGTGAAAGCCAGCTTAATGCGTTATGCGAACAGTTAACCCTAACTGCCTGTTATTGGAGCAGTTACGATAGCCTTTCACACCTCGAAAATCGGGATGCTGTGGACCCGGGCCGGGGGGTGTACCAGATGATGCAGTTACTCCTGCCCTACCTGGGTGAGGAAGAGCAGGAGCAGGTGAACCTTATGAGTCAGGATTATCTCTGACCGTGGAACGCGCCCTATTCTTCTGAGTCGTCGCCCCGTAACCGACGCAGCTCCGCTTCCAGGGCTTCTATACGATGCTCCAGGGATTCGATTTCTTCCCGCCGATGAATGCCCAGTCGACGGAGCGCACCCGATACCCGCTGATCAAACATATGCTCAAGACGATCCCAGGTGCCCGTCGCACGCTCACGCACATCGCCCACCCGGTCTTCCACGGTTTTGATCTGCTTTTCCACCACACCGCGGGTTTTGTTTTCGAGCTGTTCGCCTTCCTGGACCAGGCGCTCGAAAAATCGCCCGGCGTCTTCCTCGGCCTTGGTGTACGCCCCCAATCCGGCCAGCCAGATCTGTCGTGCCGAATCCTTGATTTTCCCCGGCAGTAACGGATCGTTCTGGGACTTGTTTTCGTTATCTTCTGACATACAGCAAACCTCGGGGCAATGGGGGCGTTAACTGCCACGATTGTAATACACCCGCGACGGAATTTCAGTGCGTGGTGCAGGCCTGCAGGCCGCATCGTGAAAGGCCGCAGTATAAGTACTCAGTCAATATGAAAAAATGTTTTGAAAGTAACACCCATGTGGCTTGAAGTGTACAAATTATGGTCAATACTTCCCTATACCGGCGTCCCTGCTGATGCCGGTTTGTCTGGAAGTCTTTCATGGATACTACTCGCACGCCTCTGCCCGGCCATCAGCGCCGGGCTTTTTTTTGACCCACCTCAACCCTATTATGCCGTTATCTTCTATCCTTATTCCATATACAATATCCCGCTCAGACGGTCTGCAGGAGAACACCATGATTGATATTGCCTGGAATCATTTCACCCCCTGGACGGCACTCGCCGGCGGAGTACTGATCGGTATTGCCGCAGCAAGCTTTGTCCTGCTTAACGGCCGGATCGCCGGCATCAGCGGAATACTGGGCGGGCTGCTCACACCCAAAACCGGCGATCTGGGCTGGCGCATTGCTTTTCTCGCGGGACTGGTGGGTGCTCCCTTGTTATGGCTGTTGGCTGCCGATCTGCCCGAAATCCGGGTAGAGGCCGGATACCCGGCACTGATCATCGCCGGACTGCTTGTGGGCATCGGCACCCGCTACGGGTCGGGCTGTACCAGTGGCCATGGCGTGTGCGGCTTATCCCGGCTCTCGCCACGGTCGCTGGCGGCCACCCTCGGCTTTATGTCCGCCGGATTTATAACCGTTTACATCACGCGCCACGTATTCGGAGGCTGAGAACATGGTGTATTCCATCGCTGCATTACTGTCCGGCCTGGTGTTTGGACTGGGCCTGATCCTTTCCGGCATGGCCAACCCTGAAAAGGTACTGGGCTTCCTGGATCTGGCGGGCGCCTGGGATCCCTCACTGGCGTTTGTGATGGGTGGCGCCATCCTGGTCGGGCTTATCGCATTCACGGTTGCCCGCAGGCGTACCCGGTCTTTTCTTGGATTCGATATGAAACTGCCAACCAGTACCCGGCTGGACCCAAAGCTGATGATTGGCAGCCTGATGTTTGGTGTGGGCTGGGGCATTGCCGGCTTCTGCCCCGGCCCTGGGCTGGTTGCCCTGGGCGCCGGAGAAACCAAGGCCGCCGTATTTGTTGTCGCGATGATCGCCGGGATGGGCGTTTACGAGGTGATTGAGCGTCTGCGCGGTACCACGTGAATGAATTTCGTTAAAATGACCCGTGACGATCCTGAAAGATCCATGGCGCTGTGTCATCATTGCGCCAATTCCACAACGCTCCCAAAGGCCTGCTTGCACTATGGAACTGAGAAAAATTGATGATCAGATTACCGTAACGCCCCAGATCAGCGTCGATGATGTGGCAGAAATTGCCCGCCTGGGGTTTAAAACCGTTGTCGCCAACCGCCCGGATCATGAGGAGCCCGGGCAACCCGCCATGGCAGATCTCGAAGCGGCCGCCCGGGCAAATGGCCTGGAGTGGGTGTACCAGCCGGTGGAGTCCGGCCACATTACCGACGAAGACGTGGATCGCTTCGCCCCAATGATCCAGCAGGTGGAAAAACCCGTACTGGCTTTCTGCCGTTCCGGTACACGCTGCACCGTGCTCTGGGCACTGAGCTCAGCCCGCACCGAACCCTCGAGTGACATCATGGGAAAAGCCCGCAACGCCGGATACGACATCAGCGGCCTCGCCACACGGCTTGCCCTCCAGGCAGCCAGGAAAGACTGAGCCCGACCAGGTTTAACCCGAAGACTGCCAGCCAGGATCATTACATGCCGTATAAAGGAACAGACAACTTCCGCCATAACCAGACCGAGAAGCTGGGGGTCCTGGTGACCAACCTGGGCACACCCGATGCGCCAACTCCAAAAGCGCTCAGGCGATACCTGGCTGAGTTCCTGGCGGACCCGAGGGTTGTCGAAGTGCCCCGGCCGATCTGGTGGCTGATTCTTCACGGTGTCATCCTGCGCATACGGCCGCGAAAATCCGCAAAGGCCTACGCCAGTGTGTGGCAACCCGAGGGGTCGCCCCTGCTGATCCACACCGCGAACCAGGCGGAAGGCATCCGGCAGTCACTGCAGCAGAAGTACGGTAATAACATCGTGGTGGGATTCGCCATGCGATACGGCAACCCGGCAATTTCGACGGTGCTGGACGAAATGCAGAGTCAGGGTGTACGCAAGTTGCTGGTGGTGCCGCTTTACCCTCAGTACTCGGCATCCACCTCGGCGTCCACGTTCGATGCCATCGCGCAGGACTTCACAAAGCGCCGTTGGCTGCCGGAGTTCCGCTTTGTTTCCCACTACCCGGACTACCCGCCCTACATCGAAGCGATGGCGGCCCATATTCGCGCCCACTGGGAGCAGAATGGCCGGAATGAGAAGCTCATACTGTCTTACCATGGCGTGCCGCTGAAATACCTGACCAAGGGCGACCCGTATCACTGCGAGTGCCACAAAACCTCGCGCTTGCTCGCAGAGTGCCTTGGCCTCGGAGAGAACGACTATCAGACCACATTCCAATCCCGTTTTGGTCGCGAGGAATGGCTGAAGCCGTACACGGATGAGACCCTCAAGGCGCTGCCGGAGACCGGCGTCAAATCGGTGGATGTGTTCTGCCCCGGTTTCTCATCCGACTGCCTGGAAACCATTGAAGAAATCGACGAGGAAAATCGCGGCTATTTCATGGAAGCAGGCGGCGAAGCCTTCCGTTACATTCCCGCGCTCAATGCGTCACCCGGACACATTGATGCCCTGGTAAAACTGATCGAAGACAACCTCCAGGGCTGGACTGTGCCGGAAAATGTCCCGGAAAACCTGCAGCGAAGAGAAGCGTTGGCCACGCGTCAGAAAGAACGGGTTTACTCAGGGCGGTCCCTCTAACGGGGGCCGTCTCGAAGGCACAAGTAGACGTCAGAACGGATCGAAGTCCGACCGGAGAGTAACGCTGGAAGAGATCAGATCAGGAAGGAGGAGAAAAGTGGCGGTGGGCCAGGGATTCGAACCCCGGGAAGGCTATTAACCTTCGGCGGTTTTCAAGACCGCTGCATTCAGCCACTCTGCCAGCCCACCGTTTTTCTCACTTGCCGTCATCGCGACAGCGGTGTGCATGATACCGGAATTGCCTGTGCTGTCAACGCCCTGCATAAACTCGTGGGACACTTTTAAACATTAACTGCTTTTAATGGAATCCGAGCGGTGCTTTTCTGTCGTAAATGATTGAAAGTTGCGGTTGTGACATTATAGTGGTGTCAGTGACCTGAGTTTTATCAACGGAGATGACAATGGAAGACAGACGATTCGGCGTTCAGAACAACCAGGGAGCCTACAACGCTCCCCAGGCAGAGCGCGCGACAACCGGCATCAGTGCAGATGCCATGAACGTGTTGCGCAACACCTACATGCTGCTGGGTATGACCCTGGCTTTCTCGGCATTGACTGCCTTCCTGAACATGAACGGCGCTCATCCGGGATTCCTCATCACCATCGTGGGCTACATTGGTCTGCTGTTCGCGACCTATAAACTGAAGAACAGCCCCTGGGGTATCGTGACCTGCTTCGCTCTGACCGGCTTTATGGGTTACACCCTGGGTCCGATCATCGGCGCGATCGTGGCAGCAGGAGCCTCACAGATCGTTGCACAAGCCCTTACCCTGACGGCGGTCGCGTTCGTTGGACTGTCCGCCACAGCGATCATCACGAAGAAGGACTTCAGCTTCATGTCCAGCTTCCTGACCGCAGGCGCGTTCGTACTGATCGGCGCGATGGTACTGGCCTTCGTGATGGAAAGCTCTGTACTGCACCTGGCGGTGTCTGCTGGCTTCACCATCTTTGCATCCATCATGATCCTGTTTGAGACCAGCAGAATCATCAATGGCGGCGAGCGTAACTACATCATCGCCACGGTTGGATTGTATGTGGCCATTTACAACCTGTTCGTCAGCCTGCTCCACCTGCTGATGGCGTTCAGCGGCGACGACTGATCCGGACGGATTGGCGCAACCCAGAAAGCCCCGGCACTTGCCGGGGTTTTTGCTTTAGGTACACTTACCGGAACTCTCCAGGACAACGAACACACCCATGCCGTCAGATCCGCACCGATTCACCCTGGTTATCACCGGCGCACCTTACGCCAGCCAGGCACCCCGGACCGCCCTTGGATTCGCCCGCGCAGCGGTGGCCAAAGGCCACGCCATTGATCGGGTCTTCCTCTATGGTGAGGGGGTTCACCTGGCTTCGGCACTCAGTTGCCCTCCCTCGGACGAAGCGCACTGGACAGACGCCTGGGCGGAATTTCTCGATTCCAACGCCATACCCGGCATTGTCTGCATTGCATCCGCGCTTCGGCGGGGCATTGTCGACCAAGGCGAACAGGCACGGTACGAGCTGGGAGCCAACAACCTGCGCTCTCCTTTCACGATTGCAGGCCTGGGTGAGTGGGTGGAAGGTACTCTGACGTCTTCCCGGGTGATCTATTTTCACGACGGAGGCTGACTCTTGCACACGCTGATCGTTATCGATTGCGCCCCTTATGGCAACTGGAAAGGCCGCGAGAGCCTCGACATGGCATTTTCACTGGCCGCCTTCGATCAACCCGTGTCCCTGCTGTTCATTGATGAAGGCGTACTCTGGCTCAAGCAGGGCCAGCAGGCGGATGCCATCGATCAGAAGTCGGTCGAAAAAAACCTTCGTGCTGCCAGCATTTTCGGTATCGAATCCATCATGGCAGAAGTCGACGCCTGTCAGCGCTTTGGACTGGATTCTCACAACCTGATCGACGGCGCCAGCCAAGTGGATGACCTGCGTCACACCCTCTCCCGCTATGGCCACGTGGTTCTGCCGGGATAACCGGTGCCGACTCCCTGGAGGAAAACATATCCAATGCATACCCTGCACATTGTCAGCAAATCCCCCACCCACCCCCGTTTTCGGGAGTGCCTGGGCATGGTCTCCCCCGAAGACGCCGTGCTTCTCACGGGCAATGGCGTGGTCGCCCTGAGCGATTCGCGGGTCAGCTTGCCGTTGAACCTCTACGCCCTGTCGGACGACATGGCGGCACGGGCGGTGGAGCAGACCAGCCACCCGTGTACCCCGATTGGTTTTGATACCATGGTGGACATGACCTTACAGGCTCAACGAATCATCAGTTGGTAACTATGACAATGCCCGTTCGTAACAACGAAGGCTTTCTGGAAGATGCATCCACCTGGAACGAGAGCGTGGCCCAGGAGATTGCTGCCGAAGACACCATAGAGCTTCAGGAAAAACATTGGGAAATCATTAAGTTCCTCAGGAATTTTTACGAGGAACATGAAATGTCGCCGCCGTCGAACCGCCTGTTTGTCAAAGCGGTTCGGGAAGCCCTGGGAGAAGACAAAGGCAACAGCATCTACCTGATGCAACTGTTCCCTGGCACACCCGCCAAGACGGCGTGTCGTATCGCCGGGCTACCAAGGCCCACCAACTGCCTCTAGGGCCTTCGAGGCTTATTCCCGGGGGCCCAGGCCGTCGTGGTCGCGGGAGCGGCGCTCAAGATCGGCGGCACTGCCCAGAAAGCTGCTCAGGCCATTTTCAAACAACCCGGAGCCGAACTTCAGAAACTGCCGGGTGGACTCCTTGACCGTGCTTTCCGGGAATTCCCGCAGCGATTCCGACACACCCTGACGTACCCCGCGGGTTACCCGTGGCTCAATGTCCTGGGTGGCGACGATCAGCTCCCCTACCTTGCGGTCCAGATAGGGTTTCACCACCCGCAACCAGAACCCGGCCAACACGGCGAGGACTGTCAAGGCGGTCACAGCCGCATGCACCAAGAGGCTCAGACTGAATTCCATAGCGGTCACTCCTGTTACCTTATCGTACGGTTGCGTTCTAAAACGGCCACGCGGTGAGGGAGAAAAACTGCAGTACACCCGCGAGCGCACCGAACAAGCCGCCCACGATCATCAACTGCAGTTCTTCTTCGCGAAAGGCCGGCCGCAGGATATCCTGGAACTCAGCCGGCTGGAGCGCTTTCATCTGACTGGCCAGCACGCCGGCAACCACCGGAGCCCGTTCGCGATTAAAACTCGGGTCCCCAAAAACGTCCCGGGTCGCCAGCACCGCTTTCTGGTTCATGGCTTTTTTGAGTTCGGTGTACCCTGTCATTCCGACCGTTACCTGAGCCGTGAGTTTCATCAGCACCGAGTTGTCGAGCAACGGGCGCAGGTGTTTCTGGATAATGGCCCGCGTGCGATCGCCGTGTTCGCCGTTGATCATCGCATCCGCGACCTTCTCAACCGTAATCAGGTCTTCCGCAACCAGTCGCGCCCAGACCTCGCTGATCTGTGGCTGACGACGCAGGAACAGGCCCTGCACTTTCCAGAACAGGATACGCCGGGGCTCGAGTGGGCTGAAAATCAGGTTGATGGCAAGCCAGTTGGTCAGAAAGCCGATGGTGAAGCCACCCAGGGGCAGAAGCCACGGCTGCGGGTAAGCGGCCCAGAGCGGCGCGAGAACGGCACCCAGCAACCCGCCAATGATGGCGCCCCGATTGATCACCGACTGCAGCTCAACTGAGCCGGCCTGTTTGAAGATTCGATTCATCAGGTCCGGATGGTGCTGCAGCTCCCGGCTGAGCAACACCTTCAGGTCCACCAGCTCATTTAGATCGTCGCCAAAGTCCTCGACGAGCGATTCAATGCGGGAAGGCAGCTGTTCCCGTGCCCATTGGTATATGCGGTTACGCAGGAACAGCGGGAGGTTATCCCAGAGCACCGGCTGGATGTCGTACATTACTTCGTCAATGTACTCGTCGAGCCGCGGGTTCACCTGGGCGACGACCTGCTCAACAATGCGCTGGGGTTCGAGCTTGCGGTATACCTCGTTGAGGTCGCCAAACTGTTGCAGGGTGCGATCAATACAGATGTGGGCCATTTTTTCCGCTTTACGGGGAATCACGCCCTGCCAGCCAAACACCCCCACGCCAATGAAGCGGACGGGATAGAAAGACATCTGAATCGCCAGCCAGTTCGTGAACCAGCCAACGAGCGCCGCCATCAGAGGCACGGATAAAAGTGCAACGTCGAACAAACTGAACCCCGGTTATAAAGTCGCAGATAGCCTTCTGCGAGAACATCCTGATTGCCAGATTCGGATACTGCCGCGTCGGATAGTACCGCTCTGCCGTTTCTGATTATGTGACGAATGATGAAGTAATTGAAATATTGCGGCATTGGCCGTGCCGCCAAGGAAACACAGGAACTGCGGCAGACAGAAACAGGCACAAAAAAGCCGGCACGGAGCAAATCCGGGCCGGCCTTGTTTACAACGTGCGGGAACACCGTTGCAGTGGCCCCGACAGGCGCTGGGCTTACTGGTAATAGGCGTTCTCAGTCACCGAGTGGTCCGTCACATCCCGAACCGCGGTAATCTCCGGAACACGCTCCTTGAGCGTGGTCTCCACCCCCTGCTTCAGGGTCAGGCTGACGGCACTGCAACCCTGGCAGCCACCACCGAAACGGAGAACCGCCACGGACTCCTCGACGATTTCCACGAGAGAAACGTCACCACCATGGGCAGCGAGGTTAGGATTGATTTCAGAAGCCAGGATGTAGTTCACCCGATCCGGCAGGGGCGCATCGTCATCAATTTTGGGCACCTTCGCGTTGGGCGCCTTGATGGTCAGCTGCCCGCCCATCTGGTCCTTGGAGTAATCCACGTAGGCCTCTTCCAGGAAAGGAACGGAATTATGGTCGAGGAACAGGGTAAATTTACCCAGGTCCACCTGTTCATCCGTCGGCACGATTTCGTTGGGCGGACAATAGGCCAGACAGGTCTCAGCGTTCTTGGTGCCGGGCTGGGTAACGAAGATCCGCACACCCATGCCTTCCACATCCTGCTTTTCGATAAGTTGTGCCAGATAATCCCGCGCGGGATCAGTCACAGTAACCAAAGCCATAGTTGCAACCCGTTTGAAAGTTTCGGTTCATTTTAAGGGAGTTCGCGGGAACATGAAAGACCAAGTAAAATAGTCGGGCTTTACGGGGTTGATGAGTTTCCCTTATTGACACAGACAAAGGCCAATGGGCACTCGTACCGGGACGCATTCCCGCAAGTTTGCTATGATCCTGCGCCGTTCAGTTAAATATGACGTTAAACACGACTTCCGGAAATCTTTCTATGACCGATCGCAACACCCGTCTGGAACAACTCCACAAGGCCCTGAAAGAGCGCATCGTCATCCTGGATGGCGGTATGGGCACCATGATCCAGAATCTCAAACTGGACGAGCAGGCGTTCCGTGGTGATCGGTTTGCAGACTACGACCGGGAAGTACAGGGCAACAACGATCTGTTGAACCTTACCCAGCCCGCCCTGCTCCGGAATATTCACGCTGACTACCTGGATGCTGGCGCGGATATCATTGAAACCAACACGTTCAACTCTACCCGCCTGTCACAGGCGGACTACGGGCTGGAGTCCATTGCCCGGGAACTGAACGTGGCGTCCGCGCAGCTGGCACGGCAGATCGCCGACGAGTTCACCGCGCGGAATCCGGACAAGCCCCGATTCGTGGCTGGCGCAGTTGGCCCCACGTCCCGGACCGCGTCTATCTCTCCAGACGTCAACAATCCCGGCTACCGAAACGTCGATTTCCAGACCCTGGTCGACAACTATTACGAAGCCGTGGAAGGTCTGGTGGAAGGTGGGTCCGACCTGATTCTGATCGAAACCATTTTCGACACACTGAACGCCAAGGCGGCGATCTACGCTACCCAGCAGTATTTTGAAGACAGCGGTATCACGCTGCCGATCATGATTTCAGGCACCATTACCGACGCCTCCGGCCGCACACTTTCCGGACAGACAACCGAAGCGTTCTGGAACTCCATTGCCCACGCCAAGCCCATCTCCGTTGGTCTGAACTGTGCGCTGGGTGCGGACGCCCTGCGCCCCTACGTCGAAGAACTGTCAGCCAAGGCGGAGACCTACGTCAGCGCCCACCCCAATGCCGGTCTGCCCAACGAATTCGGTGAGTACGACCAGACTCCGGAGGAAATGGCGGAGATCATTGAAGGCTTTGCGAAAGACGGCTTCCTGAACATCATCGGCGGCTGTTGTGGCTCACGCCCGGATCACATTGAGGCGATCGCCAACGCCGTCGCCAAGTACCCGCCAAGGCAGATCCCGAAGCGTCCGGAGGCCCTCCGCCTGTCCGGTCTTGAGCCGTTTACCGGCGATGAAAACACCCTGTTCATTAACGTGGGCGAGCGCACCAACGTCACCGGCTCCAAGCGTTTCCTGCGCCTGATCAAGGAAGAGCAATACGAAGAGGCCCTGAGCGTGGCCCGTGATCAGGTTGAGAACGGCGCCCAGATTATCGACATCAACATGGACGAAGGCATGCTGGATTCCAAGGAGGTCATGGTGACCTTCCTGAATCTGGTGGCTTCCGAGCCGGACATCTCCCGCGTTCCCATCATGATTGATTCTTCCAAGTGGGATGTGATCGAGGCCGGTCTGCGGTGCATCCAGGGCAAGGCGGTGGTGAACTCCATCAGCCTCAAGGAAGGCGAAGAGGAATTCATCAAGCGAGCCCGCGACTGCATGCGCTACGGTGCTGCTGTGGTAGTCATGGCCTTTGACGAACAGGGCCAGGCCGACACCTACGAGCGCAAGACCGAAATCTGCGAACGCTCTTACCGGGTCCTCACCGGCATCGGGTTCAACCCGGCGGACATCATCTTCGATCCCAATATCTTTGCCATCGCCACCGGCATCGAAGAACACAACAACTACGCCGTGGACTTTATCAACGCCACACGCTGGATTCGGGAGAACCTTCCCCACGCCAGCATCTCCGGCGGCGTGAGCAACGTTTCGTTCTCGTTCCGTGGCAATGATGTGGTACGGGAGGCCATACACTCGGTGTTCCTGTATCACGCCATCAAGGCCGGCATGAACATGGGCATTGTGAACCCCGGGCAACTGGTGATTTATGACGAAATCGACCCTGAGCTGAAAGCACTGGTTGAAGACGTGGTACTGAACCGCCGGGAAGACGGCACTGATCGCCTGCTGGAGATTGCTGAGCGCTTCAAGGGCAAAGGCGGGAAAACCCAGGAAGAAGACCTCGCCTGGCGTGAATGGCCGGTCCAGAAACGCCTGGAGCATGCCCTGGTCAAAGGCATCACCAGTCACATACTGGAAGATACCGAGGCCTGCCGCCTGGAAGCCACCCACCCCATCGAGGTCATTGAAGGCCCGCTGATGGACGGCATGAACGTGGTGGGCGACCTGTTTGGTGACGGCAAGATGTTTCTGCCACAGGTTGTGAAGAGCGCCCGGGTCATGAAGCAGGCGGTCGCCCACCTGATTCCCTTTATTGAAGCGGAGAAGTCCGAAGAGCAGAAGGCCAAGGGCAAGATCCTTATGGCGACGGTCAAGGGTGACGTCCACGATATCGGCAAGAACATTGTCGGGGTCGTACTGCAGTGCAACAACTACGAAGTGATCGACATGGGCGTTATGGTCCCGTGTGACAAGATTCTGGAGACTGCACGCAAGGAAAACGTCGACATCATCGGGCTCAGCGGCCTGATCACACCGTCACTGGATGAAATGGTCCACGTCGCCCGGGAAATGCAACGCCTGGATTTCCACATCCCCCTGATGATTGGCGGCGCCACCACCTCCAAGGCCCATACTGCGGTGAAAATTGAACCCCAGTACAAGAACGACATTGCGCTGTACGTGTCCGACGCTTCCCGCTGCGTGAATGTCGCGTCACAGCTGTTGAGCAAGACTGCCAAGCCCGCCATGGTGGAGGCGGCTCGTACCGAATACGACGAGATTCGCGAGCGTCGCAAGAACCGGGGTGACCGAACCAAACTGGTATCGCTCAGGGAAGCCAGGGACCGGGCACCCGAGATCGAATTCTCGGGCTACCAGCCGCCGAAACCGGCGTTTACTGGTGTGAAGGTCTTTGAGGAGTATGACCTGAACGAGCTGGTGGACTACATCGACTGGACGCCCTTCTTTATTTCATGGGACATTTCCGGCAAATACCCCGGAATTTTTGACGACCCCAAGCGCGGCGAGGCGGCCCGCACCCTGTTCGACGACGCCCAGAAGATTCTCCGGCGCATGATCGATGAAAAGCGTGTTTCGGCCCGGGGTGTGATTGGCTTCTGGCCCGCCCATCGCCGTGGCGACGATATTGTGGTCTATCGCGATGAATCCCGCAGTGAGGAGTTGACCACCCTTCATCACTTGCGTCAGCAGGATGAAAAGGCGCCCGGCAAACCCATGATGGCACTGTCCGATTTCATTGCGCCGGAAGGTTCACCGGACTGTGACTACGTGGGTGGCTTCGCTGTCACCACCGGCATCGGCGCCGAAGAGCTGTCTCTGGAGTACAAGGAACTCAACGACGATTACAACGCCATCATGGTCAAGGCGCTGGCCGATCGTCTGGCAGAGGCGTTCGCAGAGCGCATGCACGAGCGGGTCCGCAAGGAGTTCTGGGGCTATGCGACCGATGAGAACATGGCCAATGAAGACCTGATCCGGGAACGCTATCGCGGCATCCGGCCGGCGCCTGGTTATCCCGCCTGCCCGGAGCACACGGAAAAAGCCACGCTGTTCCGTCTGCTTGAGGCCACCGAACTGACCGGAATCGAACTGACTGAAAGTTTCGCGATGTTCCCGACCGCTGCGGTCTCCGGATGGTACTTTGCCCACCCGGAGTCGAAGTATTTCGCCGTCGGCAAAATTGGCGCCGATCAGGTGGAGGACTATGCTGAGCGTAAGGGCATTTCAAAGGCCGAAGCAGAACGTTGGCTGGCACCGAGCCTTGCATACGATCCGGACGAATAAGTCCCGATACCTGAGGATATGACGGAGAGGACCATGGCAACCGGAAACAAGCAGACCAAAGAGCAGAAACCCAATCGTCCCGGGGTGTTCAGGATAATGCAGAGCATACTCGCCGGCGCGTTCGGCGTTCAGTCTGACAAACGCCGGCAGGAAGATTTCTCAAGCCATAGCCCTTTGCCCTACATCATCGCGGGCCTGCTGTTTACGGCGGGCTTTGTGATCACCCTGGTGATCATTGTGAACGTGGTTCTTTCCGGGCAGTGACTTACTGCCCGCTGACCCACACTACGGCAAACGCAACGACCAGCATAACCAGCAGCACGGCTGCGACGGCATCGACACTGCTGTCTGAATGGGCACTTTTTTTCATTCCGGATTCCTCCTGATACATTTTTTATTATTCCGCTATAAAGCGTCGCGGCAGTCATCACTGCCCGTCTCTTAAAGTTAAGCAGGTTATTGTCATACGTCCAGTCTTTTGCGCGTCCTTATCACCTGAGTCGATAAACATATTTGGAAATAATCATTTTAAGAATATACGGGCGGTGATATTCTGCCCTCCTGAAATGGCCCCAGAGCCAGATACCACGCGTTTTTGCAGGACGTTTTACTATGTACGTATACGATGAACACGATCGGCAGATAGCGGCCGAGCGGGTTGCCCAATTCCGTGACCAGACCGAGCGTGCGCTCGCTGGCGAACTGAGTGAAGACGAGTTTCTCCCACTCCGGCTTCAGAATGGTCTTTACGTTCAGCGTCTTGCGCCCATGCTGCGGATCTGTGTGCCCTACGGCATGCTGCGGTCTGACCAACTGCGTCGCCTGGCGCGCATTACCCGCGACTACGACAAGGGCTATGCCCACTTCACAACCCGTCAGAACGTCCAGTTGAACTGGCCGGCACTTGAAGATGTGCCCGATATTCTGGCCGAGCTGGCGGAAGTGGAAATGCACGCCAACCAGACCAGCGGTAACTGCATCCGCAACACGACGACGGACCAGTTCTCCGGTGTTCAGGTGGATGAAGTGGTTGACCCACGTCCTTACTGCGAAATCATTCGCCAGTGGTCCACGTTCCATCCGGAATTCGCATTCCTGCCCCGTAAGTTCAAAGTGGCGGTAAACGCCTCTGAGAAAACCGACAGGGCTGCAATCCAGGTGCACGACATCGGCCTTCAGATGGTGCGTAACGACCAGGGCGAACTTGGCTTCCGCGTTCACGTCGGCGGTGGCCTCGGTCGTACTCCGATGGTCGGCCCGGTTATCCGTGAATTCCTGCCGGAGCTGGATCTGCTGACTTACCTTGAGGCGGTGCTTCGTGTCTACAACCGTTATGGCCGTCGCGACAACAAGTTCAAGGCAAGGATCAAGATTCTGGTCAAGGCTCTGACACCGGAAGGCTTCGCCGAAAAAGTCGAAGCGGAATGGGCTCACATCAAGGATTCCCCTACCCGCCTGACCCGAGAGGCAATCGAGCGCATCCAGGGGTATTTTACCGAGCCCGATTATGAGCCTCTGGAAAACGCCACCGAGCAACTGGCGTCCCAGCGCTTTGAGAACCGTCGCTTCGATCAGTGGCTTAGCCACAACATCGACAGCCACAAGAAGCCTGGCTACGCCATCGTAACGCTGACCATGAAAAAGACCGGCACACCGCCGGGCGACGTGTCAGACACCCAGCTTGAGCAGATTGCGGAACTGGCGGACGACTTCAGCTTCGGCGAAGTGCGGGTAACTCACCAGCAGAACGTTGTGCTGGCCGATGTACGCCAGGATCAGCTGTTTGAACTGTGGCAGCGGATTGAGCCCATGGGGTTCGCCACCGCCAACCTGAACACCCTGACCGACGTCATCTGCTGCCCGGGTGGCGACTACTGCGCCCTGGCAAACGCCAAGTCCATTCCGGTGGCAGAATCCATTCAGCGTCGTTTTGACGATATGGATTTTCTGTACGATCTGGGCGAAATCGACCTGAACATTTCCGGCTGCATGAACGCCTGTGGCCACCACCACGTTGGCAACATCGGCGTTCTGGGTGTCGACAAGAAAGGCGAAGAGTTTTACCAGGTGAGCCTCGGCGGTTCTTCCCACCACGACGCCACCATAGGAAAGATTCTTGGACCGTCATTCGCACAGGAAGACATGCCGGATGTGATCGCCAAGATTATTGATGTGTTCGTTGACCACCGTAAGCAGGAGGAACCCTTCCTCGAGACTTACCGCCGGATCGGAATCGAGCCTTTCAAGGAGCGGGTCTATGCCTGATATTATTACCAAAGACGGGGCGATCAAGCCCGACGCCTGGGTGGTCGTTCCACGGCCTGCGGATGGCGAATCACTGGACATCCCCGATCAGCCGGCCCTGATCCCTGCGGATCTGTGGCTGGCAGGCCATGAGCATTTTGAGTCGCGGGATGACATCGGCGTGTGGTTTGACAGCCACGACGAGCCGGAGCTGCTGGAAGGTCGGGCGAACGAGTTGAAGCTGATCGCCGTGAACTTTCCGAAGTTCAGCGACGGACGCGGCTACAGCATTGGCCGACTGCTCCGGGAGCGCTTCGGCTACCAGCACGAGTTGCGGGCCATTGGCGATGTACTGCTGGACCAGCTTCAGTTCATGAAGCGTTGCGGGTTTGACAGCTATGCGCTGAGGGAAGACAAGGACGCCTCCAAGGCCGCCCGTTCACTGAGCTTCTTCAGCCAGGGTTACCAGGCAGCCACCGACACCGACGAACCCCTGTTCCGGCGTCGCGCTTCCTGATTGGTACGCCCTTCCATGCCTCAATGCCTGCGGGAAGGTGTTGAGGCATAGCCAACACCCTCCCGTTTTTCGTATTACGTTTACAGGCTATGATCCAACACGATCTTGCCGGACGACTCCCCTTTCAGGAACGCCTTCAGCGCTCCATCCAGCTGACCCCTTGCAATGGTGCGAGCCGAGCCTTCGGTTTTGGGACAGCGCCAGTCGCTGGCGAACCGGCTCCAGATCGTGGTTTTTTCTGACAGCGGAATTTCCACCGAGTCCACGCCCAACAGATTGACGCCGCGAAGAATAAACGGCAGTACAGTGGTCTCCAGTTGCGGGCCGGCGACCAGGCCACAGCAGGATACCGAACCTCCCGGCAGGATCTGCTTGAGCAGCTCTGCCAGCGGTTGACCGCCCACGGTGTCCACCGCGTTGGCGAACACCGGCTTGAGCATGGGCTTTTTCTCACTGGCCAATGCGTCTCTTCCAATCACATCAGACGCGCCCAGCGCTTTCAGGTCATCCGCCTGATCCTGCTTACCACTGATGGCAACCACGTCGAACCCCAGGCTAGCCAGCAATTCCACCGCAACACTACCGACCGCACCGCTGGCTCCGGAGACGGCAACCTTGCCCTGCTCCGGCTTTGCTCCCATGGTCAGGAGCTTCTGTACACACAAGCCCGCCGTGAGTCCGGCGGTGCCATAGATCATGGCGGTGTGAGCCTCCCATCCATTAGGCATCGGGACGCACCAGGCGGCGGGCACGCGGATGTATTCGCCAAATCCGCCGGCGGTGTTCATACCGAGATCGTAACCGGTCACAATGACTTTGCTGCCGACCGCTGGCGCGGCGCCGGCGGACTCAACCACCTCCCCTGCCGCATCAATACCCGGGGTATGGGGAAAGCTGCGGGTAACCCCCTTATTACCAGACGCAGACAGCGCATCCTTATAATTCAGCGACGAATGGCTGACTCGGATCAGTACCTCGTTGTCCGGCAGATCGGCGACCCTCAGGACCTGTTCACTGCCCTGGTATTCACCGTCCTGCTCCTGCACCTGCCAGGCTTTGTACTCCGTTGCGGTGGCCATGGTTGTACCCTCTTATATCAGCTACTGAATTTTCTGGTTCCTGAACGCGCTCAGGACTCTCCAAACGGTATGCTCTAGAGCCGCGCTGGTAGCGAGACCAAGCTTTTCCGGTAAGCTTCGCTTGCGCTGGAACGTCACTGAGATTACGTCCGCGTTCTCACAAGCCTCAATGAGATATTCGTCGGAGGTCTGGATCTGGTCGATCAGGTTGACCCCCAGCGCCCGACGGCCAAACCAGATGTCTCCGTTAGCCACCGCCGAAATGTCCAGGCCGGGCCGGCGCTCGCTGACGTATTCCTTGAAGAGCACGTGCGTGTCTTCCAGGTCTTCAAGAAACTTCTGGCGGCCCTTTTCCGTGTTCTCACCGAAAACCGTCAGGGTGCGCTTGTGCTCGCCCGCGGTCAGCACCTCGAAGTCCACTTCGTTCTTCTTGAGCAACCGGTGGAAGTTGGGCAATTGCGCCACTACCCCAATGGAACCGAGAATAGCAAAAGGCGAGGCAACGATGCGGTCTGCCACACAGGCCATCATATAGCCGCCGCTGGCGGCGACTTTATCAACACAGGCGGTAAGGTGGATGCCCTTGCTGCGAATGCGGTCAAGCTGGGCAGCGGCCAGGCCGTATGAGTGCACCAAACCACCGCCGCTTTCCAGGCGAATTACCACCTCGTCTTTTCCGGGTTTTGCCACACTGAGGACAGCGGTTATGGCACGGCGGAGCGGATCGGTGTCCGAAGCCTTGATATCGCCGTCGAAATCCAGCACGAACACTCGTTTTTTCGGATCAGTGGCAGTGTCGTCCGCTTTGAGTTTTTCCTTGTCGGCCTTGGCCCGGGCTTTCTCTTCTTTCTTGTGTTTTTTGGCCCAAGCTTTCTGTTCGTGTTCGGACAGCAGCCGCGTCTCGAGTGATTCACGGAGTTTGCGATACCGGTCATTCAGTTTCCGTACACGGAGCTCGCCATCACCGTTGTCTGCGCCTTTCTCTTTCTGGGCGGCGGAGAGGATGACCGAGATAACCACGATCAAGGCGACCACCAGTGTCACGGCTTTTGCGACAAATAAACCGAACTCTGTCAGAAATTCCAAGTTGATTCTCCAGGCAGATTTTTAAAGGCTGATTGTAACTTACAGGCTCTGCTGTAGTAAGCGATCTGAATTTTTAAACAAGCGTTCGATAGAGGTTGACACTCTCAGCCTGTCACCATAAAGTCGGATTGCTACGTCGGCTTCTGAAGGTCCGAATCGACCTCACGCCCAGGACCCCTAGCCGTCAACACGCCAAGACAATCACCAAAAAGGGTAAAATAATGTCTGTAGCTCCGATTTTTGAAAAGCTCGAACAGAATTTCAACGCAGACGCAGCTGAAGGCCTGGATCTGGTATTCCAGTTCGACATCGAAGACGACAAGACCTACCACCTGGTCATCAAGGACGGCACCTGCACACTTCACGAAGGTGCACACGACGATCCTTCAGTAACCCTGATTATGAACTCCGAAACCCTGCAGGGCATTGTGTCCGGTGAAACTGACGGCATGCAGGCTTTCATGGCAGGTCAGCTGCGCGCCGAAGGCGACATGATGCTGGCGACCAAACTGGGCGAGCTGTTCAAGATGGGCTGATCCGGCCCCGGAACATCGTTCCTCGAAAACCCTGCCCTGGCGCAGGGTTTTTTTTCGTTCAGAGGCCCACGTCATCCAGTGAGGATTCCGCAAGACGAAGCAGGTCGGCATTGGATTCTTCCCGTTTTCCGATGCTCTCGATGTAGTATTCCAGCGACGTCAGCGCATCGGCCAGCGCTTCCAGCACCTGCATGGGAGGGGCTTCGCGGGCGTCCAGCAGCCGGTCCTGGATAGAGGCCGCCACCCTGGCAAGCACGTCAGCCGCTGCCGGGTCATCCACCATCTGCAGACCACCCCAGATACTGTGCAGGGTTGCAGGCAGGTTGGCCAGGTGAAGCTTGTCGTAATCCGATTCCATGAACGCGGTAATGGCCCGTTTTGCCAGTGTGAGCGCGCCGCGCGCCTCATCGGCCACCACGTAGGTGGCTTCCTGCAGGTACAACGACTCTTCGCGTTTGCGCTCGCCGGTTGCCAGGGCATCGGTTTCCGAAGTTATACCTCGGGTGACAATCTGCAGGACCGCGTCTTCGATACCGAGGACGGAGTCTGCCAGGGCGTAGAGCTCTTCGTCCGCCGGCAACCTGGAATCCGCTTCCCAAGCGCGTAAACGGTCGGCCTCTTCTCGACACCGCCCGGACAGACGGTTCAGGTCCAGCATCAGCAGCGTGTTACCAAGACGTTCCAGGGTATCGGCAATCGAAGACAGCTCCGCAAGGTCAGGCTCTATACCCCTTTCGATAATATCCAGCTTGTCCTTGAGCTGGTTCAGCTCATCCTGGAGCGCATCTGAAAGGGACTTCAGTACATCTGAACCGGGACCGTACAAACGTCTGGCGTGAGCGGCCATCATGGAATCGGGGTATTCCGCCGGTACCCGATGGTAGGCGGACAGAATGTCGGTGATCTCCGGGTTGGCGGACCCACTGCGGTACAGCAGGTAGACCAGATCCCGTATCAGCGAATCCGGAGCGTCCTTTGCGGTGGCTACCTTGCCGACATACACCACTTCACGGGCGTACTTCTCCAGACGCATGAACAGACGCTTACGCGCCTTGTTAAAGGGCATTGCACGGTCGAGCATGGTGTCCGCTACCGTGGCAGTCAGGCACCACATCTGAGCCATGGGTGCGCCCTGGCACAATCTCGCCAGTCCACGGGCAGCTCGCCCGAAAAGCTTCTTGCTGACCACCTCATTGCGCTCGCGCAATATGCCCAGGAGCGCCACCTGGAAAGTCAGGCGCATTCGACGGGCCAGAATCTCGTACTCGGCTTCGTTGCCTTCGAACGGGGTAAAGCTGACACCGCGGCAGAAATCCGGCTTCTCCCCGGCATCCAGTTCAAAGAAGCAGGACTCCGGATAGGGCTTTTCCCGCCTCGCTTCGCGCAGTTCATTAATCACCGGGAGCAGCAGCTCCGGATGGTCAGCACGCTGCTGGTGGTAGTATTCAACGTAACGTCGAAGAATGAACAGCGCGCTGTTCAGGGTCGTGAGAAGGATATTTTTGTCGTCGTTGGCACCAACGGGAACATCGTTGGCCATGCTGACAGCTTCCTGGCACAAGAGCGTGCCACCACGAAGCTCAACCAGAATAAAGATCCCGCGCAGCTGGTTCAGGAAGTCGACGCAGTTCTGGAGATCCTCGCCACTTTCCCGGTTTTCCTGAAAGCGTTCAAGGCTCGATTCCGCCTGCTTTATCGTCTGTTCAATTTCATTTTTGACCAGATCAAAAGATTGCGATTTCGTCGCCAGAGACGATTGAACCATAAACGCTTCCTGTTGAATTCGCGGTGGGCACCACGTCCTGTTCTTATTGCAGTTCGCCAAAAACCCGCGAACTTATCATTACTTATAACACAAAACTCAAGTTGCTCAAGAAACCCGGAATGTAACAAATGGTACATTCACTGCCCAGGTTGATCGATCTGCTGCCACACGGTACCGCCAGCCTGTTTCGCCAGCGCCTCCATGAACTGATCGTGAGCCTGACTTTCGGGATCGGACGCCTTCAGCACCCGCAACGGCTTCCGTTCTGCGGGGAGACGGCGGATACCGCCGGCAGTACCACCCTCCTCACTGCCTGCGTCGAGCGACAGCGCTGTCTGGCCGCCCGTCAGTAACAGGTACACATCGGCGAGGATTTCCGCATCCAGCAGTGCGCCGTGGAGTTCACGGTTGCTGTTATCAACGCCATAGCGCTTGCACAGGGCGTCAAGGCTATTCTTCTGGCCCGGGTGCTTTTTGCGTGCAACGGCCAGGGAATCCACTACTCCGCAATGGTCTGCGGTCTTGCGCACTGGCTTGAGGCGCGCGAATTCCGCGTCCATGAAACCAATATCGAAGGCCGCGTTATGGATAACCAGCTCCGCGCCCTTGATGAATTCGAAGAATTCGTCCGCAATCTCAGAGAAAACCGGTTTGTCAGCCAGGAACTCGTTGGTGATGCCATGGACGGTAATCGCCTCGGCTTCCACTTCCCGTTCCGGGTTGATATAGACATGGTAGTTGCGGCCGGTAAGCTGGCGCTCAACCATCTCAACGCAACCGATTTCGATGATCCGGTGGCCCTCGTTAGGATCGATACCGGTGGTCTCTGTATCGAGTACGATCTGTCTCATTATCTGCCCTTCTCTTACGACGCGTTTGCCAGCTCTTCCACACCACGGTTAGCCAGTTCATCGGCCAATTCGTTGTCAGGCACACCGGAGTGCCCTTTGACCCAGTGCCAGTTGACCTGGTGCCTGGCGACTTCCTCATCAAGCTCCCGCCAGAGATCTTCATTTTTTACCGGCTTTTTTGCCGACGTTTTCCAGCCGTTACGCTTCCAGCCGGCCATCCATTCTGTAATGCCCTTGCGAACGTACTGGGAATCGGTATAGAGCTCCACCGCGCAGGGACGCTTCAGGGCTTCCAGGCCCTTGATGGCTGCCATCAGCTCCATGCGGTTATTGGTGGTTGGCGACTCACCCCCGTGTAACGTTTTGCGCACCTCGCCGTAGCGAAGTACCACGCCCCACCCACCAGGACCAGGGTTACCTTTGCAGGCACCGTCGGTGTAAAGAACGACCTTACCGGCCATGATCACTCCAGTGATTGCTGGTTTCTGACATTGGTTGATTCGCGCACCCCCGGGAGGCGCCGACCGCGCCCGTTCCCGGCAAGGGTATGACTTTCTGCTGGCGCCACACCGGGCGTCGGGGAATGCGCGAACAGACCCGTTTCTTCGCAAGGATACAGTAATAGGCGCCGACGGGCAGGATTCCATTTCCACAAATGCCTTCCAGGAGGCTCATCGACCTGTCGCTGACGGGGGTTCTGAGAGGCAGTTGATAGAAACAGGACCGTGAATATTCGATCGAGAAATCCAGCAGCCTCAGCCAGTCTTCCATTCGGCTTTTCATCATGAACCTGCCACCCCAGGGACCACTGTGAGAGCGGGACAGCAGCTTGCGCAGGCCCCACAGGCTGACGGGATTGAACCCGATCAGCAGGATGGACCCGTCACCCCGCAGTACCCGCGAGGCTTCCCGCAGCACCTGGTGAGGATGGGGCGAAAAGTCAGCGGTGTGATGCAGGATCACCATGTCCATTGAATCGCCCGGAAAGGGCAGTTCATCGGCGTCGCATACCGCCACGCCGTCCGGCATGTCCGGACTCCAGTGGGGCGTTGTGACGATCTTCTGCGCAAAGTCGGTTCCGCTGGCGAGTGGAAAGCGGTGACTTATGCCTACCTGCAACTGTCTGGCGCCGGCAAGTCGATCCAGATGAAAGTCGACACAGGAGCGCTGATCAGCCAGCAACGCGCGTCCCATGGGCGTCTGGTACCAGCGCTCGAAGCTTTCATGCCTTACTGCGTAATCAACCGGTTCTCTGGCAGGCATTGCTTTATCCCCCCGGGCCGTTTCGGCGTCACCCTTGGGGCGACCACGTTAATGCTCTATGATAACAGGCACATTCCGCCACGACATGCGAGGCCTTATGCTGACCATTACGCCGATTCCCGCGTTCAATGACAACTATATCTGGTGCCTCGCGGACAGCGATTCCAACAAGGCCCTGATCGTTGATCCCGGACAGGCTGATCCGGTCAGGGCGCACCTGAGCCGGCACGGGCTCACTCTGGACACAATACTCGTGACGCACCATCACCCGGACCACGTGGGTGGCGTGAACAGCCTGGCGTCTGAGTATACCGACTGCCGCGTTGTAGGTCCGGCCGGATCGCCGTTCTCGGGAAGCAGCAATCCAGTCCGTCCCGGAGATGAGGTTATCTGGGAGGCCATGACCTTTCAGGTGTTCGGCGTGCCGGGCCATACCCTGGACCATATCGCATTCTTCACCGACACGCCGGTAGCTGGTCACCCGGTGCTGTTCTGCGGAGACACCCTGTTTGTCTGCGGCTGTGGACGCCTGTTTGAGGGCACGCCGGCGCAGATGCGCGAGTCCCTCCAGAGCCTTCGCCAGTTGCCGGATGACACCCGCGTGTATTGTGCCCACGAATACACCCTGGCAAACCTGAGATTTGCTCGCCACTGGCTGCCGGACGATACGGCACTCGAGGAGTTCGAGTCCCAGTGTCAGGCGTTGCGCGATCAGGATCAGCCCACGGTGCCATCTGTACTCGGCACGGAAAAGAAACTGAATCCGTTTCTGCGGTGGGACGATCCCGAGGTTATTGCCGCTGCCAGAACCTATTGTGCAAACAACGGCTTGCCATCCGACAGCCCCAATGACGTGTTTGCCGCCATACGTCACGGCAAGGACCATTTCTGACGCGGTTAACAAATCCTCTCAGCGACGTAACGAGAGGTTTCTTGACCCTCCAGAAAGGGTTCCCATAGAATCCTTTCAAATTCAGTGCCATAACTTACTCGATATGGCGGGCCCGGGTAGTCGGTCCGCCGTTGGGGGCCAGCCGGAATACCTACTATGTCGCTCAGACGTTTTTCATCTTTGCTATTCGCCAGTACCGTCATCGGCGGTTGCACCACGCTTGAGAACCACACGCCTGACTGGATGAACCCCGCCGCTTACTTTGACGAGCAAACGGATGAATCGGGCGCGGAAACTCCCCTTGACTCCAGAAAGACCACGGTGGCGGCAGGCGATGAGGCCCTCAAGGAGTCGGTGGAATCCGGGAACGACAGCCGGAAAACCAGCCGCACCAAACTGGATGACGCCATTGCCCCGGAGCTCAAAACGGCGGCAGCAGAGGCCAGGGAGCGTCTTGATGAGCCTTCCGAGCGCAGCGTTGAAGAGGCCGACAGTACCCCGGACCTGTGGCATCGCCTTCGTGCAGGGTTCACCCTGGACCATGAGATAACCGACCCCAGGGTAAAGACACAGCTCGACTGGTACCGAAAGCACCCCCGCTATATCGATCGGGTGGTGGAACGTGGAAGCCGCTATCTCCACTACATTGTCTCGGAAACGGAAAAGCGTGGACTACCGACCGAGTTGGCGTTACTGCCGATCGTCGAAAGCGCGTTTGATCCTTTTGCCTACTCCCATGGCCGGGCTGCAGGCCTGTGGCAGTTTATCCCGAGCACCGGCAAGTACTTTGGCCTGACACAGAGTTGGTGGCATGACGATCGCCGCGATGTGATCGCCGCCACCGACGCAGCACTGACCTATCTGGACCGACTGGCGACGCGTTTCGACGGCGATTTCACCCTCGCGCTGGCCGCCTATAACAGCGGTGGTGGAACGGTTTCCATTGCCATGCGCCGCAACCGGAATGCCGGCAAGCCTACGGACTATTGGTCTTTGAAACTGCCGCGAGAAACCACTCACTACGTACCGAAACTGATCGCCCTGGCAAAGATCTTCGATAACCCGGAAAAATACGGGATCGATTTACCGCCTCTCAACGACGAGCCTTACTTTGAGGTGGTTGATACCGGGTCCCAGCTGGACCTGGCCCAGGCAGCGGAACTGGCCGGCGTGGATATCGACGAAATCTACCTGCTGAACCCTTCCTTTAACCGCTGGGCCACGTCACCCGACGGGCCGCACCGTTTGCTGGTCCCCAAGGAGAACGCCGACACCTTCGCCGAGGCCCTTGCCGCCATTCCGGATGACCAGCGGGTGTCCTGGAGAAACTACAAGGTACAGTCCGGCGACAGCCTGAGTACCATAGCCCGGAAGTTCTCCACGACACCTTCGGTGATACGGCGAGTGAATACATTGAACGGTGACATGATCCGTATCGGCCAGCGCCTGATGATCCCTTCCGCCAGCAAAAGCTCCGAACAGTACGCGCTCAGCGCCGGTCAACGTCTTGAGCGGAAGCAGTCCCGCAGCCGCGATGGAACCCGGGTTGATTACACAGTAAAACGAGGTGATACCTTCTGGGACATTGCCCGGGACCACCGGGTTTCCGTACGGGAAGTGGCGGCCTGGAACAACATGGCACCTGGCGACCCGCTCATACCCGGGAAAAAGCTGACGATCTGGTCCAAATCCGAGCATTCAGCACAAACCGCCAGTAGTGGCCGGGGCAAAGCCATGGTGCGGAAAGTCGGCTATCGGGTCCGCAAAGGCGATTCTCTGTCTGCCATCGCCAGCCGGTTTGCGGTGAATGTGAGGGATATCGCAAGCTGGAATGATCTGAACTCAGCCCGTTATCTGCAGCCGGGACAAAGTCTGGTACTCTACGTTGATATCAGGAACAGCCCCTGAATTTCCCCCATTGGCGGGAACTCCGGAGTCTAAAAACAATCAGTGATTCCTGGACGATTCATCAAAACGTGCGAGATCTATGACAATAACACGTGCAGCCTCATTCCTTACCTCGTTCTGCTCACTGGCCCTGCTGTTGGCTGGCCCTTCGACCCAGGTCCATGCCGAGGACGCAACAGCAGCCCCCCGGCACGGGATCGCCATGCATGGCGACCCCAAATATCCCGAGGGTTTCAGCCACTTTGATTATGTCAATCCAGACGCCCCCAAGGGCGGCACCCTGCGCATGGCGGTGGTGGCAAACGGCTACGATTCGTTTAACCCGTTTGTGATCCGCGGTGTGCCTGCCACGGGTGTATCGGGGTACGTCTATGACACCCTGCTCGTCTCCTCCGATGACGAACCGTTCAGCGCCTACGGCCTGATTGCCGAGTCACTGGAGACCCCGGAGGATCGCCGCTACGTTACCTTCAACCTGCGGGAACAGGCCAGGTTTCACGACGGTGAGCCAATCACCGCCGAAGACGTCAAATTCTCATTCGATACCCTCACCACCGAAGGCCACCCTTTCTACCGGAACTATTACGCAGACGTCACCAAGGTCACCGTCGAAGGCGACCATCGGGTTCGCTTCGACTTCGGCGATACCGCGAACCGCGAATTGCCGCTGATTCTTGGCCAGATGCCGATTTTTCCGTCCCACTACTGGGAAGACCGCGAGTTTGGCCGTAACGGCCTCACCCCTCCGGTCGGCAGCGGCCCCTACCGCGTCGGGGAATTCGACGCCGGACGTTCCGTAACCTACGAACGGGTGAAGGATTACTGGGCCCAGGATCTGGGCGTTCGCAAAGGCGCATTCAACTTCGACAACATCCGCTTCGACTATTACTCGGATGACACCGTTGCGCTGGAGGCATTCAAAGCTGGCAGCTTTGATTTCCGCGTCGAATCGTCCGCCAAGAACTGGGCAACCGCTTACACTGGTGATCAGTTTGAGGACAACCGGATTCTGACAGAAGCGATTGAGCATCACCGCCCTGCGGGCATGCAGGCGTTCGTAATCAACACCCGGCGCCAGCTGTTCTCCGATTCCCGCGTGCGGGAAGCCCTCGGGTATGCCTTCGATTTTGACTGGGCCAATAAAAACCTGTTCTACGATCAGTACACCCGGACCCGCAGTTTCTTCGAGAACAGTGAGCTGGCGTCCAGTCGCCTGCCGGAGGGACGGGAACTTGAAATTCTCAGCGAATATCGGGATCGCCTGCCCAAGGCGGTTTTTGAACAGGAATACCAACCGCCCGGTGTGTCCGGTGATGGCGGTCTGCGGGACAACCTTCGTCAGGCGATGAACCTGCTCAAGTCAGCCGGGTATGAAATTCGCGATGGCAAGATGACCCACATTGAGTCCGGCAAACGCCTCGCCTTCGAGATACTCCTGCACCAGAAAAACTTTGAACGGGTCGTGCTGCCCCTCAAGAACAACCTTGCCCGCCTGGGCATTGAGGTGTCTGTTCGCCTGGTGGATACAAACCAGTACATCCAGCGGGTGCGGCAATTCGACTTTGACATGATTACCCAGGTCCTTCCGCAATCCGATTCTCCGGGTAATGAGCAGCGCGAGTACTGGCATTCCTCCAACGTGGACGCTACCGGCTCCCGCAATTACATGGGCGTTAACGACCCGGTCGTGGATGAACTGGTGGCCAGGGTTATTCGTGCCCCGGACCGGGAAGAACTGGTGCAACGGGTACGTGCCCTGGACCGGGTACTCCTCCATGGGCATTACGTGATTCCACAGTGGTATCTTCCCCGCGACCGGATCGCCTACTGGGCCTATCTGGAGCGGCCGGACATCACGCCGAAGAACGGCATCAATATCGACAACTGGTGGATGCAGCCCTGACCTTATGCCCACGAACAACGCAATGATGGCGAAGGGTCCCGTTTAATGGGCATCTACATACTCCGCAGGCTGGCCCTTATCATCCCGACCCTGCTGGGCATTATGGTTCTGAACTTTGTGATTGTTCAGGCCGCGCCCGGCGGGCCCGTCGAACAGATCATCGCCGAGATGGAAGGCCACGGCGGCGGCGCCCTCTCCCGCGCCAGTGGAGGAGGCGGTAGCGAGGTCTCGGCGGGTGGAGACTCCCGTGGCTCAAGGGGCATCCCTGATGAAATGCTCAAGGACCTCGAAGTCATGTATGGCTTCGACAAACCGGCCCATGAACGTTTCTTCAAGATGCTCAAGGATTACGCCACCTTCAATTTCGGTGAGTCGTTCTTCCGCGAACGCACGGTACTGGAACTGATTGCCGACAAGATGCCGGTGTCGATCTCCCTGGGGCTCTGGTCAACTCTGATCATTTACCTGATTTCCATTCCCCTGGGCATCCGCAAGGCGGTATCTGATGGCTCACGTTTTGATGTCTGGAGCAGTTCGGCCATTGTGGTGGGTTATGCCATTCCCGGCTTCCTGTTCGCTATCCTTCTGATCGTCCTGTTTGCGGGAGGCAGCTACTTTGATCTGTTTCCTCTCAGGGGACTGACCTCCGCCAATTTTGACGAGCTCAACTGGTATCAGAAAATTGGCGATTATTTCTGGCACCTGGCTTTGCCGGTCACAGCAAACGTGGTGGGAGGGTTCGCCACCCTCACCCTGCTGACCAAGAATTCCTTCCTTGACGAAATCAGCAAGCAATACGTAGTCACGGCCAGGGCCAAAGGCCTGGAAGAGAAGCAGGTGCTGTATGGTCACGTATTCCGTAATGCCATGCTTATTGTGATTGCAAGCCTGCCCGGCGTGCTGGTTGCGCTGTTTTTTACCGGCTCGCTGCTGATCGAAGTGATTTTCTCGCTGGACGGGCTTGGCCTGCTGGGCTTTGAGGCCGCATTGAACCGGGATTACCCCGTTATATTCGGTACCCTGTACATCTTCACCCTGATGGGACTGGTACTCAAACTGATCAGCGACATCACCTACGTGCTGGTGGACCCCCGCATCGACTTTGAAAGCAGGGAGGGTGCCTGATCCATGATGACCCTGACACCCATCCAGCAGAGGCGTTTGCGCAATTTCCGGAACAACCGCCGGGGCTATTGGTCGCTGTGGATTTTTCTTGCGCTGTTCGGGCTGTCCCTGGTGGCGGAACTGATCGCCAACGATTCGCCTTTGTTGGTGTCGTACAAGGACGATATCTATTTCCCGGTGGTGGAGTCCGTACCCGAGGAGACCTTCGGCGGCTTTCTGCCATCCGAGGCGGATTACCGCGACCCGTATATTGCGGACGAAATCAAGGCCAATGGCTGGATGATCTGGCCTCCCATCCGGTTCAGCTACGACACCATCAACTACCGTCTAGACGTGCCCTCCCCGGCACCTCCCAGCCTCGATAACTGGCTCGGAACCGACGATCAGGGCCGGGATGTGGCGGCCAGGGTGATATACGGATTTCGCATTTCGGTGTTGTTTGGCCTGACGCTGACCATCGCCAGTTGCATCGTGGGGGTCGCCGTTGGTGCAATCCAGGGATACTACGGTGGCAAGGTGGATCTCCTGGGGCAGCGCTTTCTGGAGATCTGGTCCGGCCTGCCGGTGCTGTATCTGCTGATCATTCTGTCCAGCATCGTCCAGCCAAATTTCTGGTGGCTTCTTGGCATCATGCTGCTGTTCAGTTGGATGGGGCTGGTGGACGTGGTGCGGGCCGAATTCCTGCGGGCCAGGAATTTTGAATACGTCCGGGCTGCCCGGGCTCTGGGCCTGGGTAACCGCAAGATCATGTTCCGGCACATTCTGCCGAACGCCATGGTGGCAACACTGACGTTTCTCCCGTTCATTCTCACGGGCACCATCACCACCCTAACCTCCCTGGACTTCCTGGGCTTCGGCCTGCCTTCGGGTTCGCCCTCGCTGGGCGAATTGATCGCCCAGGGCAAAGCCAACCTTCACGCGCCCTGGTTGGGGGTGTCCGCGTTCGTCTCGCTGGCAGTGATGCTGACGCTGCTGGTGTTTGTCGGCGAAGCCGTGCGGGATGCCTTTGATCCGAGAAAGAACTGATATGCCAAACCTGCTGGAAATCTCCAACCTGTCCATCACTTTCGACCATCAGGCCCCGGTGGTCCGGAAACTCAGTATTGGCATCAATCGGGGCGAAACCCTGGCGCTGGTGGGTGAAAGCGGTTCAGGCAAATCGGTCTCCGCCCTGTCTGTCCTGCGCCTGCTGGACGAACGTCACGTGCAATACCCCAGCGGCCAGATTCTCTTCAACGGCGAGGACATGCTGCAGGCCACTGACAAGCGCCTGCGCCAGATTCGTGGCCGGCAGATCAGCATGATCTTCCAGGAGCCAATGACCTCGCTCAACCCGCTGCACACGGTGGAGAAGCAGATCAGCGAGACCCTGTCGCTCCACCGGGGGCTGCGAGGGCCGCAAGCCCGCAAGCGCTGCCTGGAGTTGCTTGACCTCGTGGGCATACAGGACGCTGAAAGCCGGCTGGGCAGCTATCCCCACCAGTTATCCGGAGGCCAGAAGCAGCGGGTCATGATTGCCATGGCGTTGGCGAACGAGCCGGATCTGCTGATCGCGGACGAGCCGACCACGGCATTGGACGTCACGGTGCAACGTCAGGTACTGGAGTTACTCCGGGAACTGCAGGAAAAAATGGGCATGGCCATCCTGCTGATCACCCACGACCTGTCGATTGTACACCGTTACGCTGACCGGGTTGCCGTCATGGAACGCGGTGAACTGGTTGAGCAGGCCGTCACACAGGAACTCTTTGAAGCCCCGCAGCATCCTTACACCCGTCGTCTCCTCGATGCCGAGCCTCCCGTTGCGCCGGAGACCCGGTTGCAGACGGGCAAGCCGCAGCTGGAGGTGGATGGCCTCAATGTACGCTTCACCACCCGTAAAAGCCTGTTCGGACGCTCCTCACGCTTTTATCACGCGGTCCGCAATGTCAGCTTTTCCCTCGGCCACGGGGAAACCCTGGGCATCGTCGGTGAAAGCGGCAGTGGCAAAACCACGATTGGTCACGCGTTGCTCAAACTGACCGCTGCGACCGGTCGCATGATCCTGGACGGGCAGGATATCGGCAGCCTGGACCAGAAGCGATTCAGACCTTTTCGAAGCCGTATCCAGATTGTCTTTCAGGACCCGTTCGGTAGCCTCAGTCCGCGCATGTCAGTAGCCGAGATTGTGCGGGAAGGTCTTGAAATCCACGCACCGGACAGTGCCGGTGAACATGAGGCCCTGGTCATCAGGGCGTTGACCGACGTCGGCCTTGATCCTGAAGCCCGTCACCGCTACCCCCACGAATTTTCAGGCGGTCAGCGGCAGCGTATCGCCATTGCCAGGGCGCTGGTCCTGCAGCCTGATGTGATCATCCTGGATGAGCCCACCTCGGCCCTGGACCGAACCGTGCAAAAACAGGTCATTACCCTGCTGCGGGATATTCAGGTCCGTTATCAGCTAAGCTATATCTTCATCAGCCACGACCTTGCCGTAGTCAGGGCGCTCAGCCACAAACTGCTGGTGCTGCAACACGGCGAAGTGGTGGAGTATGGTGACGCGGATGCCCTCTTCCGCGCACCTCAACAGCGGTATACCCGGGAGCTGCTCAGTGCGGCCCTGTTTTATCAGAAGCCTACGACCAATTGAGTGTTACCCCTGTCCGGACAGTTCAGGGATAATGCCTCGACATCGAGAACGCAGGGAGAAGACCTATGGGATTACTCAGTGGCAAGAAAGCCTTGATCGTTGGCGTTGCCAGCAAACACTCCATCGCCTACGGCATCGCGGAAGCCTTCGCCCGCGAGGGCGCCGAGCTGGCCTTTACCTACCAGAATGAAAAACTGCAGTCCCGGGTCGAGAAATTTGCCGAAAGCTGGGGCAGCAAGCTGACCTTCCCCTGCGATGTGGCGAGTGACGAGGAAATCGAAAACGTGTTCACGTCCCTGCGCAAACACTGGGACACTATCGACATCATCATCCATGCGGTCGGCTATGCGCCCGCTCATGAGCTGGATGGTAATTTCGTGGATGTGACCACCCGGGATGGTTTCCGCATCGCCCACGACATCAGTTCCTACAGTTTTGTTGCGCTGGCCAAAGGCGCCCGCAGCATGATGCACGAGAACAGTTCGTTGCTGACCCTGAGCTACCTCGGGGCAGAGAAGGTGTTGCAGAACTACAACGTGATGGGACTGGCAAAGGCTTCCCTGGAAGCCAACGTCCGTTATATGGCCGCGAGTCTGGGCCGCGACGGCATCCGGGTGAACGGCATTTCCGCCGGCCCCATCAAGACCCTCGCCGCATCAGGCATCAAGAGCTTCCGCCGCATGTTGGCTGAAAACGCCAAGCGGGCGCCCCTGCGCCGCAATGTCACCACGGCCGAAGTGGGCAATGCTGCGGCGTTCCTGAGCTCCGACATGGCCAGCGGTATTACCGGTGAGATCATGTACGTCGACGCCGGTTTCAACATTACCGGCATGGGCGAACTGGAAGAGTAAGGCTCGTCAGCCTCCCGGCGGTCGCCGGGGGGCTTTTTCAATCTTCGGTCATCACCCGCGCTACCGCTTCTACCCAGTCCACGTAGGACGTCTCGTCCGAGTCCTGGATTTCCGCTCCGATCAGCCAGCGATCATCGTCTGAACGGCACCAGATCACCTCGACCATCAATGTATAGGTATCCTGGCCTTTTACCAGAGTCACAAACGCTGGCAACAAGGCGCCCACCGCAACGGGTTGTGACGTCACCAGGCAAAGCCCACGTGCCGACAGGTCCCGTATCCGGCATTGCTGGGTCTGTGCGCCAGTGCCACCCTGACCTGTCTCATCCGGCTCTCCCGATTCCAGCTCCAGGATCACGGACGCGCTCCCGGCTAACCGGTACTCGCCGCGCTTGTCGCCAGTGCGATTCCGGTCGTGGTCATGGTCGGATGATTCGCCAAAGGTATAATCCACTTTATTCATTGTTCATTCCGTTCCGCTTAGGTACGCCCGACCCGAATGCGCCCAACTACCCGGCTCAGGGTATCGTCGAATTCGGCTGAACTGCCCAATACACGCACATTACCAGCGATCACTTCCTCAACCATGGCATCCACCCGGAACTCTCGCCGGTTCAGTCCCAGGCGGTCGACAAAGACCAGTTTACGGGAGGCGTTTATCCTGACAGCCAGCTTGAGACGCACCGGTTCACTGGCACCTCCCTCCCTGCCGTAGACAATCCAGCCTCCGAGTTTGATGCTGTCTATCAGCTTCTCCGCGGCCAGCCGATGCTCCTGGAGAATACGGGCCCGCTCGGCCTTCTCGTCCGCGTCCCGCTGCTCCTGTTCCAACTGCTGGCGATGGGCGATCTCTTCCTGGCGCCTGGCCTCCTCGGCGCGACGCCGGGCCTCGGCCGCTTCTTTTTCCTGCCGTAAGGCCTCTGCGCGCGCCCGGGCCTCCGCGGCTGCCTGCTCCCTCAATGCCCTCTGGCGCTCAAGAACGCTGGCCAGCGCCTCTACTGTATCCGACAGGAGATTTCCAAAGGGGGTTGGCGCTGGTAGCGGACGAACGGAATCCCGTTCACGGGCCTGCAGGAAGGACCGCCACGACTGAAGCCCAAGTTTCACGCCGGAGCCGTTGGTCCATAGGATTTCGGCGGTGTCGGGCATGACGGCAGAAAAAAACCGCCGCTGCTCGCGGTCACCCTCACCCTCGACAAACCAGCGCCCTGCGAGTGCGTCTAACTGATCCGAGTCGGGCTGCTCGATCGTCAGCCAGGAGGCATCCCACTCGAATCTGGCCGGGTCCGGCAATGCCGGCACCAGTTCCGGCGTTTCACCCCTGAGCCTCGCCACGAGTGTTTCCTGCAGGCCATCAAGGGCGCCGGTGGGAAGGTCCTTGCCCTGTACCCGACGCCAGACATCCAGGATGCGATCGCCAATCTGCTCGCCAACGTGGTAAAGCCGGTTACGGTCCTGGTCGGACAGCGACGGGTCACCGATCCACACGAGCCATTCGAGAAGCTTGCCACCATGGCGACCGTTCTCACCACCGAGTTCTCCGGACCATACGACCTGCTTCAGCAACGGCATCCAGTAATCGAAAATAAACCGGACAAATACCGGAGGCAACATTCGACCACTCAATGCCCGTCCCACGAGGGCCCGCGCAGTCTGCTCCGCACGCCGCTGACGGGCGGCACCCTGCTCGGTTTCAAGCAGTCGTTCTGCCAGCCGGTCCACCTGCTGACGTCGTCTGTCGGCGGCGTCCAGCCAATCCTTGCAGAAGCCCTCGAAGGGATCACCGCTGGTGTGTTCAAAGCAGGCCGAGACGGAAATAATAAGCGAATCGAGCTGCTCAAGGACCGCCTTTGAAGACCGTCCCCCCGAATCGCTCAATCCCCTTAGTTCCTGTAAGCCATCCAGCCAGTCCAGCATTGGCTCGCTAAACGCGGCGGCACCGGCATCGTTCAAACGCCAGGCGAGGAAGAAACGCAACCGTGCGATGCGGCGGGCAATCTGCAGGTGAAGCCCGCTGGTCTTCAGGAACACGTCCATAATGCGATCGGCCAGATAGGCAGCGTTGATCTGCCTCACCGACCAGGTGAGCGACACTGACTGGATCAGCTGGATCACCCGTTCATCGCGCTGCTCGGTCCAGCAGGAAGACAGCAGGGGTTGCCATTCCGTCACGGCTTCTTCCGGTGGCTTGCCAACCGGATAAGGCAGGTTGGGAACACGGATACCGGCGAGGACATCGCCAAGCTTCTCCATTACCTGTTCGCGAGGCAGCACTGCACGCGTATTCTGCCGGTTCTGAGACATCCGTTTTCCGCACATGAGAAGCGTTGAAATGGTCTATCAAATGACGCAGTATAACCAACCTGCCGGGTTTTGCGTCATCATGATCCCGGCCGTAATCGACTTAATTGGCAGGGGCCTCAGGTTATCAGAATCCTGCACAGGCCGCTGCACCGTTCAGGACCAGGGAAAATAAAAGCATGTCGGGCACCAAACTTGAGAACATTAATGTGGCGAGTCAGGAACCACTGATCACTCCCCAGGCGCTGAAGCAGGAAATGCCGCTTTCCGCCGAGGCGGCAGCAACCGTTGAAAAAGGACGCCAGGCCATCTATGACATCATGGACGGCAGGGATCATCGTTTGTTTGTGGTGGTTGGCCCCTGCTCGATCCACGATGTGGAAGCTGCCCGCGACTACGCCACACGCCTCAAGAAACTGGCCGATGAAGTCAGCGATACGCTGCTGATCGTGATGCGGGTCTACTTCGAAAAGCCGCGCACGACCGTGGGTTGGAAAGGCCTGATCAACGATCCCCACCTGAACGATACCTTCGATATTGAGCAGGGCCTCCATATCGGTCGCCGGTTGTTGCTGGATATTGCTGAGATGGGATTGCCGACCGCCACGGAAGCGCTCGACCCGATTTCGCCCCAATACCTGCAGGACACGATTGCATGGTCCGCAATCGGAGCCCGTACCACCGAATCCCAGACACACCGGGAAATGAGCAGCGGATTGTCCATGGCCATTGGCTTCAAGAACGGTACCGACGGCAGTCTTGACGTCGCCGTGAATGCCATGAAATCCGTCTCTCACCCCCACAGCTTCCTGGGCATCAACCAGCAGGGTCAGGTGGCGATCATCCGCACCAAAGGCAACAACTACGGCCACGTGGTCCTGCGTGGCGGTGGTGGCAAGCCTAACTACGACTCCGTCAGCGTTGCGCTCTGCGAGCAGGCACTGGACAAGGCCGGCCTGCGCAAGTCCGTCATGGTGGACTGCAGCCACGCCAACTCCAGCAAGGACCCGGCGATCCAGCCGCTGGTGATGCAGGATATCTCTCACCAGATCCTTGAGGGCAACCAGTCCATCCAGGGACTGATGGTCGAAAGCAACATCAACTGGGGCAACCAGTCCATCCCGGAGAACCTGGCCGACCTGAAATACGGGGTATCGGTGACCGACGCGTGCATCGATTGGCCTACCACGGAGAAGGCCATTCGCGATATGCGCGACAAGCTGAAGGACTGCCTGCCGAAGCGCAAGGCCTGACCCGTCAGCCTGAACGGAAAAAGGGGAGCCGAAGCTCCCCTTTTTTATGCGCCCATCCTCAGGTTGCCTGTACGGCGCCTATCCAGTCCAGACGCTCCCTCAAACGTACCACCTGACCGATGATGACCAGGGTGGGGGGTTGCACCTGTTGATCGCTGACACGCTGCACAATGCTCGACAGATCGCCGGTAATGACCGCCTGGTCCCGTGTAGTCCCCTTCGAGACGAGTGCAACCGGCATGTCGCTGTCCATTCCGTGCGCCATAAGCTCACGACAGATAATGGGCAAACCCACCAGGCCCATGTAGAACACCAGTGTCTGGTTGTTCTGCACGAAATCTTTCCAGGGCAGATCGCAAGTGTCGTTCTTGAGGTGGCCAGTGACGAAGCGAACCGATTGCGCGTAGTCACGATGGGTTAGCGGAATCCCGGCATAGGCGGCACAACCGGACGCGGCGGTAATCCCGGGGACCACCTGAAACCGTATACCGGCGTCTGCCAGGGTCTCGATCTCTTCCCCGCCGCGCCCGAAGATAAACGGATCTCCGCCCTTGAGCCTCACCACGCGCAGCCCCTGCCTGGCCAATTCCACCAGGCGGGTATTGATCTGATCCTGGGGCAAGGTGTGGTTGGCCCGTTGCTTGCCCACGTGAATCCGTTCGGCCGCTTCAGGAATAAGCGCAAGAATTTCCGGCGACACCAGGCGGTCGTAAAGCACCACCTCGGCGGACTGGATCAGTCGCCAGGCTTTCAGCGTCAACAGTTCGGGATCGCCCGGACCGGCACCGACCAGCGCCACTTCGCCACTGGAGCTATTCGGGTTCGCGGTGACCGGATTCTTCCGGTACCGAACTGGTGCGGGCCATGCCTTAACGCCCTCCCCTGGTGCCTGTTTCCGCTGGCTCATTGAATCTTTTCCAAACCTCCCATATAGGGCTTGAGTACGTCGGGAACCACGATGCTGCCGTCGGCCTGCTGGTAATTCTCCATGACCGCGATCAATGCGCGGCCCACTGCGAGGCCAGAGCCGTTCAGGGTATGGACTGGCTCGGGCTTTCCGGTTTCCGGATTACGCCAACGGGCATGCATGCGCCGTGCCTGGAAATCACGGGTATTGGAGCAGGAGGAAATCTCGCGGTACTTGTTCTGGCCGGGCAACCACACCTCCAGATCGTAGGTTTTCGCCGCAGAGAAGCCCATATCGCCACCACACAGTGCAACCACGCGGTAAGGCAGCTCCAGTAACTGCAGGACCTTTTCCGCATGCCCGGTCAGTGCATCCAGGGCTGCCTCGGATTCATCAGGACGTACCACCTGAACCAGCTCAACCTTGTCAAACTGGTGCTGACGGATCATGCCACGGGTATCCCGACCGTAGGAACCTGCCTCACTCCGGAAACACGGCGTATGGCAGACCATTCGCAACGGCAACTCCCGGTCATCGAGGATGGTATCTGACACCAGGTTAGTCGCCGGAACTTCAGCCGTGGGTATGAGGTACAGCGGGTGTTCGCCACCGGTTTTGAACAGATCTTCCTCGAATTTCGGAAGCTGCCCGGTACCGAAAAGCGAGTCGGCGTTTACAAGGTAAGGTACATAGGCTTCCATGTAGCCATGTTCCGCCGTGTGCAGGTCCAGCATGAACTGGGCAAGTGCCCGGTGCAGACGCGCCACGGGCCCCCGCATGACCGCGAATCTTGAATGGGCCAGTCGCGTCGCCGTTTCAAAATCGAGGCCCTTGAGCTCATCCCCCAGGGCGACATGATCTTTCGGCTCGAAATCAAAGGTCTTGGGTGTGCCCCAGGTCCGCACCTCGACGTTATCATCTTCACTGTCACCGGCGGGGACGTCTTCATCCGGCAGGTTGGGAATGCCGGCCAGGAACGCGTTGAGCTCTTCCTGTAATCCGCGGAGTTCATCCTCAGCGTCCGATTTCTGTGCCTTCAGGTTGTCGACTTCCTCCAGCAGCGGCTGGATGTCCTCACCCGCCGCCTTGGCCTTCCCGATAGACTTTGAACGCTTGTTCTGCTCGCTCTGCAGTGTTTCCGTCCGAACCTGGAGGGCGCGCCGACGCTCCTCAAGCTGTTCGAACGTCGCGGTATCGAAGACAAAGTTCTTGATGGCCAGCCGACGGGCGATCTCTTCAGTCTGGCTACGGACACGTTTGGGATCGAGCATGGTTATCCTGAATTTTCGGGTTAGCGATGTGTTCTGATTGACTGGCCATTATACCCGCACGGACGCTGCTGGCTACCGGACAGGACCTTCTCAGGTATAGCGTTTGCGGGAACTCTGGGCGTTAAGGGCATCCAGGCGTTGGCGTTTTTCGGCCAGCTTGATTTCCAGACCCCGGTTGACCGGCTCGTAATAGCGGCGATGGCGTATGGCTTCCGGGAGATAGGTTTCACCGGCCGCGAACGCGTCCGGTTCGTCATGGGCGTAACGATACTCATCCCCATGGCCCAGGCTTTTCAATAGCTTGGTCGGCGCGTTACGAAGATGAACCGGCACTTCATAGTCCGGGTCACTGCGAATGTCCGCCATGCACTGGTTGAACGCCTTATAGACCCCGATGCTTTTCGGCGCCAGAGCCAGGTAGGTTACAGCCTGTGCCAGCGCAAGTTCGCCCTCCGGCGATCCCAGACGTTCCTGGGTATCCCAGGCGTCGAGCGCCAGTTGCAGTGCCCGGGGGTCGGCATTGCCGATATCCTCACTGGCAATGCGTACCAGCCGACGCGCCACATAGAGCGGATCGCAACCGCCATCAAACATCCTGCACAGCCAGTACAGCGACCCATCCGGGTCAGAACCCCGGACGGACTTATGCAACGCAGATATCTGGTCATAGAAAACATCCCCACCCTTGTCGAAACGGCGCAGGCTGGTCTGCATGACCTGCTCGAGATGATCGCCGGTGATGCGCAGATGGCCATCGGCATCCTGTTCCGCCAGGTCTGTGGCTACTTCAAGAATATTCAGTGCCCGGCGGGCATCGCCGCCCGAAGCGGAGGCGATCAGCGTGAGCACGTCGTTGTCTGCCACGAATTCCCGGTTCAGGCCCTCTGGCGCCTCCAGCGCACGACGCAGCAACTGCAATACGTCCTCGTCGCCGAGGTTCTTGAGTACGTAGACGCGCGTTCGCGATAACAGCGCGCTGTTCAGTTCAAATGAGGGGTTTTCCGTGGTGGCGCCGACAAAAATAAAGGTGCCATCTTCGATGTGGGGTAAAAACGCATCCTGCTGGCCTTTGTTGAAGCGGTGCACTTCGTCAACAAACAGCAGGGTGTCCCGGCCTTCCATTTTCTTGCGGTGCTTCGCACGCTCAACGATCTCGCGGATGTCCTTGACGCCGCTGAGCACCGCCGAAACGGTTTCAAAACTGAGATCGCTGAGGTTGGCCAGCAACTGGGCAAACGTGGTTTTGCCCACACCTGGGGGGCCCCAGAGGATCATTGAGTGCAACTGACCCTGTTCCACCGCACGGCGCAGGGGCTTACCCGGACCAACCAGGTGGGTCTGGCCCACGTAGTCTCCCAGGTCACGGGGCCGCATCCGGGCAGCCAGGGGCCGGAACCCCTCCTGCTCCTGGAACAGGCTGTCCTGCATCAGGCCCCGTCCCGGATAACGTCCACCTCGTCCGGATAGTCGAGGGTGAAGACCTTATCGTCGATGGCACGGTTCAGCTCAATGTCGTCAAAGCTCAGCACACTGACCTGAGACAGAGAGTCCTGCATGCGCATCTCCTGCAGCTCGCCCTTGTAGAACGTCAATCGGAGGGACACAAAAAGGGAATCCGCATCACGGGGTTCCAGCGTGTACTCCCGGGTGTGATCGCCTTTGGTCTGACCTGACACCTTATAGGTCTCGTTCAGGTCCCCAACTTCACCGCTCAGCAACAGCGCCGGCGTTGTCTGGACCTGCTCATCCAGGCGATGGACCGTGACCTGCTCCAGGTCCGGGTCATACACCTCAACCGTAGAGCCGTCGCTTACAATAAACTGGGAATGCGGCTGGGTTGTTTCCCAGTAGAACAGACCCGGGCGTTTTGCTTTCAGGGAACCGCGGGATTCCTGGACCTCGTTGCCATTGCCGTTCACCACGATCTGGATAAAGTTCGCCTGGTAGGATTCATAGCTCTCCAGCGTCCTGGCAAGTTCCGCCGCATCGGCTTCACTCTCCGCTGACTGCGCCGTCACCGGCAACAGCAGGGCCATGAGGAGAAACGAAGCCCAAAAGGTACGACCCGTAATTGCGTTCATCAACACACTCCTAATCTCTTGGTGGGGGCGGAGCCAGTACTTCACGGGCGCCGTTATGGCCCGCGGCGCTGACCACACCCGATGCTTCCATGGCGTCAACCAGATTGGCAGCCCGGTTGTAACCGATCTTGAACTTTCTCTGCACGGATGAGATGGACACCCGGCGCCCCTCCGTGACAAAGGCCACAGCTTCATCAAAGAGGGCATCGCCTTCGCTGTCACCGCCGCCTTCGGACAGGGTTGGTACGCCCGGCAGGTTCTCGCCTTCAGCACCACTGAGCACATCATCCACGTACACAGGCTCGCCCCGGGCTTTCCAGGCGCTCACGACACGATGAACCTCGTCATCGTCGACAAAGGCGCCGTGAACACGTACCGGCAATCCGGACCCCGGTGGTAGATACAGCATGTCACCGTGCCCCAGCAACTGCTCCGCCCCGCCCTGGTCGAGGACCGTGCGGGAGTCAATCTTGGACGACACCTGGAATGACATCCGGGTGGGAATGTTGGCCTTGATCAGGCCCGTAATCACATCCACCGACGGGCGCTGGGTGGCAAGGATCAGGTGGATCCCTGCAGCCCGCGCTTTCTGGGCAATTCGTGCGATCAACTCTTCCACTTTCTTGCCGACAATCATCATCATGTCGGCGAACTCATCGATCACCACCACGATGAATGGAAGGGTTTCCAGCTCGGGACGTTCCTGCTCATCGTTTGCCAGGTACTCGTCCGGCTTCCAGAGCGGATCGAGAATGGGTTCCCCGGCCGCAACCGCGTCACGGATCTTTCGGTTGTAACCGGCAATGTTACGCACCCCAAGGCTGGCCATCAGACGATACCGGCGCTCCATCTCCGCCACGCACCAGCGCAGTGCGTTGGCCGCCTCTTTCATGTCCGTGACAACGGGCGCGAGCAGATGCGGAATGCCGTCGTAGATGCTCAGTTCCAGCATCTTCGGATCGACCATGATAAAACGGACCTCGTCCGGCGTCGCCTTGAGCAGCATGCTGATGAGCATGGCGTTCACACCCACGGATTTACCGGAACCGGTCGTACCCGCCACCAGCAAGTGAGGCATCTTGCCCAGATTGGCGACCATGGGATTGCCGCCAATGTCGTTACCCAGGGCCATGGTCAGTGGAGAGGAAGACTCTTCGAACACTCGGGCACCCAGCACTTCACTGAGACGGACCATTTCCCGCTCTTCGTTGGGGATCTCGATGCCGACCACCGATTTGCCGGGAATCACCTCAACCACCCGCACACTCAGAACGGCCAGTGAACGCGCCAGGTCTTTCGCCAGGTTGGAGATTTTGCTGACCTTGATGCCAGGCGCGGGCTTGATTTCAAACCGCGTGATAACCGGACCGGGATTGACTTCCACCACCTCGACTGACACACCGAAATCCGCCAGTTTCTCTTCCAGCAACCGCGACATGTGCGCGAGGGATTCTTCCGAATATCCCTTCTCCTTGTGCTCCTCAGGCGGGTCCAGCAGTGAGATGGGTGGTATGGCGCTTTCAACGTCTTCCAGCAACGACGCCTGACCGGCCTTGCCGTTACCGCTGCTCTTTGTGGGCTCTTCGCGCTTGAACGGTGAGATTTTCAGCGAGCGGGCGCCACCGGCTGCAGACTCGTTAGCGGCAGAGGATGGCTTCTTGCTTTCACCGGGTACGGACTCCGGGGTCGGGCCAGAGGAACTCTCATCCCGGGAACTGAAACTTTCAAACTGGGCCGGGTCCCTGTCCGGGGAGGCCTCAAGCCCGTCCATGGCAGGCTCACGACGACTGGTCGACGTCGGTCGGTCTGCCCTCCCCTTCTTTGGCCCCAGTCCGGGTAGCTTTTGCCACCAGCGAGGGCCTTCAGCACCGGCTTTTTTCGGGGCACCGGCCTTGGGTACTTCTGCCCTTTCCTTCAGTACCGGTGGCTCAGGAGATTTGGCCGCCGGCGAGGCCGGCTTTGCGGGCCTGGAGGACTTGCCTTCCGAGCTGAACGTCGCTTTCAGCCAGGCCCCAACCCGGAGCGTGGCCAGCCCCAACTGGTCCATTAGCCAGAACCAGGAAAGCCCTGTGGTCACCGTCAGGGCGAACAGGAAAATCGAGATAAGCAGTAGCGTCGTGGCTGGCAGATTGAAAAAACGCACCATCGCTTCAGAGACGGCTGCCCCGAGTACGCCCCCGGACGACGCCCCCAGCCCGAAGACTGAATACAGTGACAACAGGCTGGTGGCGGACAGCAGGATCAGGAGAAAACCGCCGAACCGCATGGCCAGCAGAGGGCCGTGCAGATCCATGGGGTCATTTCGGCGCCGAATGAGCATCACGGCGTAGCCGGCCACCATTACCGGAAACAGGAAGGCAACATGGCCGAAGAAGTCCATCAGCAGACTGGCGATCCAGGCCCCCGTCCGACCGGCATAGTTCTGCACGTGGGTGTCATGCCCGATGCTTGCCCAGCCCGGATCGGTGGGACTGAACGTAATCAGGGCCATAGCCAGGTATATGCACAGTGCCACCAGCGCAATCACGGCACCCTCGCGGGTACCCTGCGCGGCAAGACGACGGAATCGCTGTTGCTTTTCAGTCAGTTGCTGTGTCTTTTGTGCTTTTGCTGACTCTGCCATGCTTACTCAGACGTTTCCGTGACGGTTATGTTTCAAGGGCGCTGAATCCCCGCTGTAGATCGGTTTTCAGGTCGTCGACGGCCTCTATACCAACCGAAATCCGGATAAGGTTTTCGGTGATACCGGCCTGTGCTTTGTCCTCCGGTGCAAGCCGACCGTGTGTGGTGGTTGCCGGATGGGTGATGGTGGTCTTCACATCACCGAGATTGGCGGTGATGGAAATCATCCTCGTGGCGTCGATAAACGCCCAGGCCTCTTCCCGGCCGCCCTTTACCCGAAACGATAGCACACCGCCGAAACCGGACTGCTGCTTCCGGGCCAACGCGTGCTGGGGATGACTTTCCAGTCCGGCATAGAACACCTCGGCCACGGCGGGCTGCTGCTCCAGCCAACGCGCCAACTCTAACGCATTGTCGCAGTGGGCTCGCATACGGATTGGTAAGGTTTCCAACCCCTTAAGGAACACCCAGGCGTTGAAGGGACTCATGGTCGGCCCGGCAGAGCGCAGGAAACCATAGACTTCTTCCATCAGTGCGGAAGGACCGACCACGACGCCGCCAACGCATCGCCCCTGGCCATCCAGGTACTTCGTGGCCGAGTGGATAACAACGTCGGCGCCATGCTCCAGGGGCCGTTGCAGCACAGGCGTGCAGAAGCAATTATCGACCACGAACAGCGCATCGTTACGGTGGGCGAGATCGGCGAGGTCCGCCATGGCTGCGACTTCACACAATGGATTCGATGGGGTCTCGATGAACAGCATGCGGGTTTCCGGGCGGATGGCGCCTTCCCACTGGGCCTGATCGGTCAGGCTGACAAACGTCGTTTCAACACCGAATTTGGCCAGGTACTTCTGGAACAGGACGTTGGTGGTGCCAAACACACCCCGTGAGCACACTACGTGATCCCCGGCCTTAAGCAGCGCCATGCAGGTCGCCAGAATGGCGGCCATGCCGGATGCCGTAGCCACCGCCCGCTCGCCACCTTCCATCGCCGCGATACGGGCTTCGAACGCCTGGACCGTGGGGTTGGTGAAGCGGGAATAGATATTGCCCGGCTCTTCGCCACCAAACCGGGCAGCGGCCTGGGCAGCACTGCCATAGACAAAGCTCGATGTGGGAAAGATCGCGTCACTGTGTTCGAGCTGACCGGTCCGGATCTGCCCCGCACGGACCGCCAGGGTATCAACCGACATACCCTCGAGGTCCGACTCGGGAATAAGAATGTGTTCATCGCGGCAAAACGTCATAGGATGCTCCTGAAACTGGCCTTTTGCCGGTTAGTCTTCGTCGTTATACAGGTCGATAATGCCATTGTCCGCCGAATCGACGTTACCGCCTTCGAAACGGTTCTCATCGTTGCGCATGGCTTCCAGGCGATTAAGGTAAGCTTCGTCGACATCACCGGTGATGTACTCCCCGGTGAACACCGAGCACTCCCAGCCCTCGATATCCGGATTGACGTCGCTGACGCAGGTCACCAGATCATCAAGGTCCTGATAGAGCAGCCAGTCGGCGCCAATCAGGTCACGAATCTCTTCAACCGACCGATCATGTGCAATCAGTTCGCTGGCCGACGGCATGTCAATGCCGTACACGTTGGGATAACGGACAGGGGGCGCGGCGGAAGCAAAGTAGACCTTGCGGGCTCCGGCATCGCGCGCCATCTGGACGATTTCCTGACAGGTGGTGCCACGGACAATGGAATCGTCTACGAGCATTACGTTCTTGCCACGGAACTCCAGGTCGATGGGGTTAAGCTTCTGCCGGACGGACTTTTTGCGCATTTTCTGGCCAGGCATGATAAACGTTCGGCCGATATAGCGATTCTTGATAAACCCTTCACGGAATTTGACGCCCAGCAGATGCGCCATCTGCATCGCTGAAGTACGGCTGGTGTCGGGAATCGGCATCACCACATCAATGTCGTGTTCCGGCCATTCTCTCAGCACCTTGTCAGCGAGGGTTTCCCCCATGCGCAGACGGGCTTTATAGACGGATACCTTGTCGATGATGGAATCCGGGCGAGCAAAGTACACGTGCTCGAAGATACAGGGGTAAAGATGAGGATTCTCCGAGCACTGCTCGGTATACAGAGTGCCGTCTGTCTCAATATAGACCGCCTCCCCCGGGGCAATATCACGCACCAGGGTGAAGCCCGCGGCGCTGAGCGCAACGCTTTCCGAGGCAATCATGTACTCCTTGCCCTCATCGGTTTCACGCACGCCATAGCAGGCGGGGCGAATTCCGTTGGGATCGCGGAAACCGACGATGCCGTAACCGGTGATCATCGCAATGACGGCATAGGCACCCCGGCAACGCTGGTGCACGGCGCGCACGGCGGAAAAGATCTCATCTTTGGTCGGGTCGAGTTTGCCCAGTTTCTGCAGTTCGTGGGCAAAGACGTTCAGCAGCACCTCGGAATCCGAGTTGGTGTTGATGTGGCGAAGATCCGTGCGGAACAGATCCTTGCTGAGATCGTCTGCGTTCGTCAGGTTGCCGTTATGGGCCAGGGTGATGCCGTAGGGGCTGTTGACGTAGAACGGCTGGGCCTCGGCGGAGCTTGAGCTGCCAGCCGTGGGATAGCGCACGTGGCCAATACCAACGTTGCCCACCAGACGGCGCATGTGGCGGGTGCGGAATACGTCTCGCACCAGGCCGTTATCCTTCCTCAGATAAAACCGCTCATCCTGAAATGTCACAATACCCGCTGCGTCCTGGCCCCGGTGCTGAAGAACGGTCAGCGCATCATAGAGCGACTGATTCACGTTGGAAGTACTGACTATGCCGACAATGCCACACATGGATACGGTAATCTCCGAAGTGTTAAAACTGAATGTTAGCGGGACGCGGAACCGGGTTCCACGCCTTCTTTCTGTTGGGGTTCAGGGGGACTGACCGCCTCGGCGGCCTCCGGCCCCAGGAACCGGGCAAATTCATCCCCGAGGGTGCGCCTTGACCAATCCTCTACCACGGCCAGACGATCGATCATGACCGAGTTCTGCCACCAAGTATCCTGCGCGAGCGGCGTATACCGCGTGAATGCAATTCCGACAATGACAACCACTACACCCCGCAACAGCCCAAATCCCATACCCAGGACTCGATCCGTCGCGGATAGACCGGTTGCCTTCACAAGATGCCCGATCATATTGTTGATGATGGCGCCCACGATCAGGGTGCCGAAAAACAGAATAGCGAACGCCGCGATCAGACGTACCATTGGGGTTTCAACGGTACTTTCAAGCAAGGCCTGCATCTGGGGATGAAAGGTGCGCGCAATAATAAACGCCGCAACCCAGGTAACCAGTGACAGAGCTTCTCTGACAAAGCCCCGTTTGAGGCTGATAAGAGTGGATACGGTGATTAGGGCAATGATGACCCAGTCAATCCAGATCAGCGCTTCCATGAAACATCCGGTGGTGAGTTTGAAGCGCGAATTCTAACAGGAAACGCCGCCGCACCAAACTGCCGGTTTGCGGCGGACGACGGGAAGCGTCCGGCTACTTCCCGCCACTGGTAACCAGGCTGTTAAGACCAAACTCTCTGTCGAGCGCCTTTTTCGCCCGCTCAGCTTCTTCTTTTTCCGCGAACGGACCGCTGAACACCCGGGTCAATGTGGCATCACCCCGCTGCACCTGTTGCAGATGGGACGAGTAACCGATGTCCCGGACTTTATCCCGCAGATTACGGGCATTGTCAGAGCTACCGAAACTGCCGAGTTGAACCACCCAGGCTCCCTCGAGAGAACCGCTGAACTCCGCCGATTCGCTGGCGGTCGCAGGTGCTTCCGGCTGTGGAGGTGCGCTCGCAGGTGGCTCAGCGCGGGCGGATTCTTCTTCTGCCGGCCGGGAGGGGGCCGGCGGCTCTTCGGACACTGAGGCCGGTTCCGTCGCCACGACGGGTTCTTCATTGGCCACAGGCTCTGGACGCCTTTCAGTTTCCGAACCTTCATCCTCTGGACCGCCCTCTTCCAAACGATAGGCGGGGGCTTCCGAAAGCTCCGGTTCGGGCGCGTCTACTTCCGGGAACGGAGGTTCTTCAGGGATTTTGATGGAACTGGAGGTGCGCTCGGAATGAGGCTCATCAAACAGCATGGGTACAAATATGACGGCAAGTGACACCAGTACCAGTGCACCGATGATTCTCTGCTTCAGTCCGTCCACGTTGCGATTTCCCCTGTTCTGATCAAGATTGGTCCTAAAAGGTAGCCATAAGGCCTGATACTAACTGCCCGCAGTAAAGAACTCAAAGCCCCCGCAGGGCCATGACCAAACTTTAAGACCGATCAGCTCAATCGGCCGGTTCCACCACCAACTGCTCACGGGCTTCCGCAACCGTAAAGAAGGAACCAAAGACAATCACCAGATCATCAGCCCCGGCCTCGTCCATCGCCGCAGCCAGCGCCGCGGTGACGGTCGGGAACCCACGGCGGCCAGAGGCGGCGGCCACGGCCTGGGTCCTCTGCCACAAGGTCGTGTCGTCAAGCCCCCGGGGGCAACTGAGTCCACCGAGATACCAGGCGTCCACCGCCGGCGACATCGCCGTCACAACACCTTCCACATCCTTGTCCGCCAGCGCTCCGTACACCGCAAGCACCCGTCCACCAGGGGCGCGCGTGGCCTGTACCCGCGAGGCCAGCCAGCGAGCGGCGTGGGGATTATGACCAACGTCAACATAAACCCGGGGCACCCGGGACAGCTGCTCGAAACGTCCCGGAACGCGGATGGCAGACAGGGTGTCCGCCATGGAATTGCTGGACACCTTGGGTTCCAGCACACGAAACGCCACCACGGCAGCCGCCACACTGTTGATTGGCAACGATACCCCGGCAGGCAGGACCAGGCCGGCACCATCTGACATCGTCAGGCGCTGACCGTCTTCCGCTGGCTCAAGGTGATAATCCACCCCCAGACGCTGCAGCTTCACTCTCTGCGCGGCCACCTGTTGCAATACCGACGCTGGCGGATCGATATCGGCATAAATCGCGGGAATACCAGGCCGAAGGATGCCGGCTTTTTCAAACCCGATCACTTCCCGGTTGTCTCCAAGGAAGCTCACATGGTCAATATCAACGGACGTGATAACGGCCAGTTCCGGTTCAAGTACATTCACGGCATCCAGGCGCCCTCCCAGCCCGACTTCCAGAACCCAGTCCTGAACGCCCGCCTTGGCCAGAACAACGAAGGCAGCCAGGGTACCGAACTCGAAATAGGTCAGTGAGACAGACTTGCGGGCGGCTTCGACTGCCTGGAAGGCTTCAATCAGCACTTCATCCTCCACATCCGTCCCGTTGATACGGACGCGTTCGTTATATCGCTGCAGATGGGGGGACGTGTAGGCGCCAACGGTACGGCCGCTGGACAGCAATAGCGCTTCAATACAGGCGACCGCACTGCCCTTGCCATTGGTGCCGCCTACGATCACCACCCGGCCCGCAGGCTTGCGGGGGAACAGGCGACGAAGCACCAACAGTACGCGATCAAGGCCGAGATCAATATCCGTGGGGTGGATGGATTCAAGGTAGGACAGCCACTGATCCAATGTGGCCCCGGCACCCGGTACTACCGGGTGCCGGCGAGGGTTGTCACTCTTCAGGGACATCAGTTTCCGGTCTTTCCGTTACTTCGAATTCGATCGGTGCTTCGGTGGCCGGCTTTTCCTGCCCCGTAAACTTTGCCAGAACATGGGCAATGCGCTCACGCATCTGGTGCCGATGCAGGATCATGTCGATGGCGCCGTGCTCCAGAAGGAATTCACTGCGCTGGAAACCTTCCGGCAGCTTTTCCCGGACCGTCTGTTCAATAACCCTTGGACCAGCAAAGCCTATCAGTGCGTTGGGTTCCGCAATGTTGAGATCCCCCAGCATCGCCAGACTGGCGGATACCCCACCGAAGACCGGGTCGGTCATCACCGAAATATAGGGAATGCCCTCCTGCTTCATCCGTTCGAGTACGGCAGCGGTCTTCGACATCTGCATCAGCGAAAGAATAGCTTCCTGCATCCGGGCACCCCCACTGGCCGCGAAGCACACCAGGGGAATTCGCTCTTCCAGACAGACATTGGCCGCGCGGACAAACTTCTCACCCACCACCTGGCCCATGGAGCCACCCAGGAAATTAAACTCAAAAGCGCAAGCCACCAGCGGCAACCCAAGGGTGGTGCCTTTCATCGCAACCAGGGCATCTTTTTCGCCGGTCGCCTTCTGGGCGTGGGAGAGACGATCCTTGTACCGCTTGCTGTCCTTGAACTTCAGCCGGTCCCAGGGTTCCAGCTCAGCCGCAATTTCCTTTCGACCATCCTCATCGAGGAAAATCGACAACCGGCGACGGGCATCCACCCTCAGGTGATGGTTGCATTTGGGGCAGACATCCAGATTTTTCTCAAGCTCCGGCTTGTAGAGGAAGGCGCCGCATTTGGGGCATTTCTTCCACAAACCCTCCGGCACACCAGTACGCTGCTTGGATTCCGAACGAATTTTGCTCGGCATTATTTTGTCCAGCCAGTTACTCATGATCTCATCCTATCCTTTGATGCCTGCCCGCCCGGCCAACCTGTGTTCAGGACGCCAGGCCGTCCAGTGCTTCACGCATTGGGTGGAGCAGATCCGTCAGGGCTCGTTTGAGCTGTTCAGGATCTGCCTGATTTCGGGCTATTGTATCGACCAGCACGCTGCCAACAATTACACCATCGGATACCCGGCCAATGGCCGCTGCGGTCTCGGCGTCACGAATACCGAAACCAACACCTACCGGGAGCGCTGTGATCTCATGGATATGCGCGACCTTCGACGCCACCTCATCCACGTTTATCTTGCCTGATCCCGTAATACCCTTCACTGAAACATAGTACACATAGCCCGAAGAGTGCTCACTGATTGAGCGAATTCTGTCATCGGTAGTGGTGGGGGCCAGCAGGAAAATTGCATCGAGGTCCCGTGCCGTGAACAGCGGTGCCACTTCATCGGCTTCCTCCGGCGGCAGATCCACTGTCAGTATGCCATCCACGCCGGCTTCCGCAGCTGCATCGGCAAAGGCTTCATAACCCATGGCTTCCATTGGATTGAGATAACCCATGAGCACAACCGGGGTCGTATCATTACTCTGGCGGAAGGCCTTGATCATCGCGATCACCTGCCGCAACGACGTACCGTGCTTCAGCGCGCGCTCACAGGCCAGTTGGATAACGGGTCCATCCGCCATGGGGTCTGAAAAAGGCACGCCCAGCTCGATAATATCGGCACCGGCGTCCACCAGTGTGTGCATCAGCTCAACGGTAAGATCCGGATGCGGATCCCCCGCTGTGATGTAGGGAATCAGCGCCTTGCGACCCTGCCCTTTCAGGGATTTGAGCACCCCTTCAATTCGACTCATGCCTGCTCCTGTTTCCTGTGCTGCCTGCCGATGATCAGGCCTCAATGCCATCCAACTGGGCGATGGTGTGAATGTCTTTGTCACCGCGGCCGGAGATGTTGATCACAATCACCTGATCTTTGTCCATCGTCGGGGCGAGTTTGAGTGCATAGGCAACCGCATGGGCGGTTTCCAGTGCCGGCATGATGCCCTCAACCCGGGTGAGCTTGCGGAAGCCATTCAGGGCCTCCTCATCCGTCACCGAAACGTAGTGTGCCCGGCCAATATCCTTCAACCAGCTGTGTTCAGGGCCAACGCCCGGGTAATCGAGACCCGCGCTGACCGAATGGGTACCCGCAATCTGACCATTCTCATCTTCCATCAGATAAGTCCGGTTGCCATGGAGAACGCCGGGGCGTCCGGCGCAAAGTGGCGCGGCATGCTGGCCGGAGTCAATGCCCAGGCCACCGGCTTCGACGCCGTACATCTGGACCGATTCGTCCGTGAGGAACGGGTAGAACATGCCAATCGCGTTGGAACCACCACCCACACAGGCAACCAGCGCATCCGGAAGCTTACCGGCCTGGGCCAGGGATTGCTCGCGGGTTTCGCGGCCAATAACCGACTGGAAATCACGGACCAGCAGCGGATAAGGATGCGGGCCGGCCACGGTACCGATGATGTAGAAGGTATCATCCACATTGGAAACCCAGTCGCGCATAGCGTCGTTCATGGCGTCCTTGAGCGTCTTGGTGCCACTCTGGACCGCATGCACCTGTGCACCCAGCAGCTTCATACGATAAACGTTGAGAGATTGCCGTTTGACGTCCTCGGCTCCCATGAACACATGACACTCCAGACCCAACCGGGCACAAACGGTCGCGGTGGCCACACCGTGTTGGCCCGCTCCGGTTTCAGCGATCACCCGCTTTTTGCCCAGGAAGCTGGCGAGCAATGCCTGACCGATGGTGTTGTTTACCTTATGGGCGCCGGTGTGGTTGAGATCCTCCCGCTTGAGCCAGATCTGGGCTCCGCCGGTTTCGCGGGTCAGGCGCTCCGCAAAATACAGCGGGCTGGGACGACCGACATAATGCGCCAGATCCTCGTCAAACGCTCTCTGGAACTCCGGATCTTTCTTCAGGCGCAGGTACTCTTTCTCCAGCGTCATCAGAGAATCCATCAACGTTTCCGATACAAACCGTCCGCCATAGGCACCAAAGTGGCCCCGTGCATCCGGAAGTGCGCTCAGCATTTCTTCAGTCAGTTTCATCGACACGGTGAACCTCGTTTATAAAGTCGGAAATTTTCGTGCGGTCTTTGATACCCTTGCTTCTTTCAACACCACCACTAACGTCAACCGCCCACGGCCTTACCTGCTCTATAGCGCTGGCAACGTTATCAGAACCCAGGCCTCCGGCCAATATCAGCGGCATGGGCCGAGCCTGTGGAATCAGTGACCAGTTGAAGCGCTTCCCGGTCCCGCCGTAACGGTCAGGGTCCCACGCATCCACCAACAGGCCCGAGGCACCTCTGAACTGGTCAAAGGCACGCTCAATATCACCCGCTTCGCGCACCCGTATCGCCTTGATCCAGCGCTTGCCGAAGCTCGCGCAGAATTCAGCCGATTCGTCCCCGTGGAATTGCAGCAGGTCCAGGGGAACCGTCTCAATAACCTGATCCACCCAGGCTCTGTCGGGATTTACGAACAAGCCTGTCACACCAACGAATGCGGGCACACCACGCACAAGCGACGCGGCCTCTTCGGGACCCACGTAGCGGGGGCTCGGTTCGTAGAACACGAAGCCAAGCGAGTCGGCGCCTTCGCTGACGGCTGCAGCCACATCATCCGGACGGGTGAGTCCACAGATTTTAACTCGGGTTCTCATAGGCAAATGTTCAGTTGGGTCGGTGCGTCCACGTGGGCCGTACCGGGGCATTATCGTCAGGGCCGAACCAGGGACGCACAAATCCTGGCCCGCACAGCGCTGGCGGAATGTTGAATCGGTCAGGGTATCCCACATCGACCAGGTACAACCCGAAAGGCGGAGCCGTGACCCCTGCAAGCTTGCGATCTCTGGCTTCCAGTATCTCACGAATCCACGATACAGGTCGCGCTCCATTGCCAACGGCCATCAACGCCCCGGCAATGTTCCTGACCATGTGGTGCAGAAACGCATTAGCCTGCACATCAATTACGACAAAATCCCCTTTTCGGGTTACCGAAACATGTTCCATGAACCGGTGCGGGGTCCGGGACTGGCAACCAGCCGCCCGGAAGGATGTGAAATCATGCTCACCACACAGCGCCTGAGCGGCCTCGTGCATACGCTCGGCGTCCAGTGGACGAAACGTCCAACTGACCTGCCCCCGAAGAATACCGGGGCGAACCGGGCTGTTGTAGATCACATAACGGTACCGGCGGTAGGTGGCCGAGAAGCGGGCGTGAAAATCATCGACACCGTTGCCCGCCCAATGCACGGCAATGTCTTCAGGCAGAGCGGTATTGATGCCCATAACCCATGACCGAAGATTGCGTACTGACGACGTATCAAAATGCACGATCTGATAGCCGGCGTGAACCGCAGCGTCGGTTCTGCCAGCACACACCAGGTCTACGGCATGATCGGCAACCCTGCCAACGGCGCTGGTAAGTTCCTGCTCAACCGACCGTACACCGGACTTCTGTAACTGCCATCCATGAAAACCACGCCCGTCGTACTCAAGTGCGAGCGCAACCCGACCGTTGCCGATGGCGTTGTCTGTGGTCAGAGCTTGGGGGTTCTGGAACAAGAGGCTATCCGATTGAGGTGAATAACAAAGCAAAACGCCGGCTCTGGCCGGAATAGTTCCCGGGAGCCGGCGTTGCGAGCTTACTGCCGCTGATTATAACGAATCAGGACAGATTTTTAAGAAGATCCTGCGCTTCTGCTTTCTGCTCATCATCCCCTTCGAGGGCCACTTCCTCAAGAATGTCGCGGGCGCCGTCCATATCACCCATCTCAATGTAGGCCCGGGCAAGATCCAGCTTCGTCGCGGCCTCATCGGTACCGGCCAGGAAGTCGAAATCATCATCATCGCCAAGGTCAGACTCGTCGATATCATCCAGGGCAGACTGACGATCATTGCGATCAAGCGTATCGGAGGCCACAGGGGGCTCTGCAGTTTCATCAAGCAGACCGCTTTCCTCAAGACCTTCCAGATCCTCGGCTTCGGACGTCAGCTCTTCCGGAGATTCGGCACGGTCGTCTGCCAGGGCGTCTTCTAGATCCAGTTCCTCATCCAGCGAGCTGGCCGGCGCTTCTGTGTCCGGATTGGCGCTGTTACCGGAATCCGCGAACTCCTCCATCAGTGCAAGGTCTTCGTCAGACACGTCAAGTTCAAGGTCGTCCAGGGAAGACCCGTCTTCTGCATCCGGTTTCTCCGGGCTTTCTTCGGCCACCTTGTCGAGCTCGGCGTCCAGCTCATCCAGGAATGACTCGTCAAGTTCACCAAACGTGTCGTCAACCTCGGCCGCTTCGTTTGTAGTGCCGGCTTCATCCGGCATCTCAGTGGAAGTCCGATCTTCGACAGGTGACTCAGTCTCGGATTCGAGGTCCTCGAAATCGTCCAGAGAGAACGCCTCACTGGAAGCCGATTCACTGCCAGCGGTCTCGGCTTCCGGGCCGGACCCGGTCTCCAGATCATCAAAATCAAAGCTCAGATCGTCCTCAACCCCTTCGCTGGTGTCGGGCTTGGCTTCGGCATTCTCGTTTTCTGGCAGCTCACTTTCCCCGAAATCCATATCCGACAGATCGTACTCGATCATATCGCTGGTACTGGATTGCGGCTTCGCCTCTTCGCTGGCCAGATCGTTATCATCCAGCTCAAGCTCGGAGAAATCGTCGCCAAAGCCGTCGAACTCATCGGCGGTTTCGCGAGTCTCAGCCGGCGCCTCGCTCGAACGATCCGCCTGAACTTCGTTGCTGGGGGCGAAAGAATCTGACCGCAGCTGCGACTCGAGATCGTCGATACTCGGCATCGCTTCCGATTCCTCAAGCCGCGCACGCAGCTCTTCGGCCTCCTGGATTGCCTGGTCGTCTTCCAGCGCCTCGATTTCATGGAACTGCTTATCAAAGGAGCCACGGTCCTGTGTGTCCGCATACACACCCAGCAGTTTCAGCCTCAGGTCCGTGCGGCTGGGCTCGCGGGAGATTGCAGCCTCAAGGGATTCCGCAGCTTTGTCCAACTGACCATAGGCGATATAGGTATCGGCCTCCGCCATCGGCTCATCAGCGGTCTCGGACGTACCTGTCTCGTCGTCGAGACTCAGATCAAACGTGTCATGACCCTCGTCCGTCTCGGAGTTGAGTTGCTCGTAGAACTCTTTTTCGCGGTTTGCATTGCGACGCGCCAGCAGCAGCAAAAGGAGCAGGAGCAAAACAAGCCCGCCCCCCAGAGCAATCTGGTACATCGGATTGTTCGTGATAGCGTCAATGACATTACCGGGGAAACCCTTATCGGGCTGTTGGGCAGGCTGCTGTGACTCTGGCTGGGAGGCCACCGGCTCTGACTGAGCCTGGTCTTCTTCCGTGGCGGTTCCGGTCTCGCTTTCAGCGACCGGTTGCTCTGCCATCTCATTGTCAGCCTCTGCATCCGCAACCTGTTCCCCGTCGGATGACTCCGCATCCTCTGCGGTCGCCACTTCGGCATCGCTTTCATCTTCCAGCGACGCTTCGACATTCTGGTTGCCTTCGCCGTCCGGTTCGGCGTCAGCCTGGGCGGAGGCATCCACCTCTGGTGAGGCAGACTCCGACGAGTCAGATTCCGCCGCATCGGCGTCACCGTCGCTGCTGGCAACAGCGTCATCCGGCATCTGTTGCGGATCAACAGTCTCCGTATCCTGCGGCTGGGCGTCGTTAGCTGCCCCTTCAGAGCCGGACATCTGCTGCATGTCTGCGAGCTGGCTATCCTTTAGCTCAAGCAGGCGCTGCAGGGTCTCAACCTGGTCCTGCAGATCCTCCACACGGGTGTTGAGTTCGTCGTTCTCTCGCCGGGCACTTTCCAGCTCTTCCATCGCCACTGCCGAACCGGCATCAACACCACCAGCAGACTGGCCGTCTCCTCCGGCCGAGCCACCCTCTTCCGCTGAACGGGATTCCGTTTCCTCGGCGGCGATCAGACGAAGTTCATCACCGCCCTCACCCTGCGCGGCGCCAGCGCCACCCGTGGGCTGGGAGGACTCTGTCGCGTCAACCGTGCGGTTTGCGCCAGACAGCGCCTCATTCTGCGCTGCAACCTGGCGGTTGGCCTCGGCCGCACTGCGGCTGCGGATCTGATCCAGCTCCGGAAGGCGCAGCACCTCGCCCCGCTTGAGGCGGTTGATGTTGTTGCCCATAAAGGCATCTGGATTGAGGTCCTGAATCGCCAGCATGACTTGCTGCATGGATACACTGCTGTCCGGGCGGGCGTCGGCAGCGATTTTCCAGAGGGTATCGGTGGCACTGGTGGGCCCGAATGTACGGTTGCCCGACATCGTGCGTGCGGATGAGCCAACATCCGCTCGAGCCGGGCTCCGGGCCTGGCGGGTCGGCTGTTGAGCCGGCTCTGAGCGTGTCACGGGCGCTGCAACGCGCTCCTGAACGCCGGACTCCTCGGCATAGACCGGAGGATCAACCAGCACCGCATATTCCCGCATGAGACGCCCGCTGGGCCATGTCACTTCCATCAGGAAGTTGAGGTAGGGCTCGCGAAGGGGTTCCCGTGAGGAAACATTGACTACCAGGCTGCCATCACGTGTGGTGGTGACTTCAAACTGTAGCTTGGTAAGGAAGAGATTCCGGTCAATACCGACCCGTTGATAGTCACTCTCAGAAGCAATATTGACGAGGACATCGCCAGCATCAACTCCCTGGCTTTTGCGCAGATTGATTTCCGCATCCAGAGGCTCATTGAGATAGGACTGCAGTTCAATTTCACCCAGCCCCAAGGCCTGTGCGACACCGGAACCGAGCCCTCCCGCCAGAGCCAGGGCAACCGCAAGCTTGCGTACCTTCATGCTTTTTCCTTACCAGTCTCCGTTATTCGTTACTGCTTTTTCAAACAGGATCGGACGAGGTTGGATGACTTCCGTCTGGTTTTCTATAGTTATTATGTAATCTTTTTAATTATCTTGGGGCCAAGTATTGTTGATAAAGCCCGTTTTATCAATCAATCAGATGCAGCCTTTGCACCATTTCTTAATGAATGGCGTGGAACTTACTGTTACCGAACGATCATCACATCGACACGGTTGCCGATTTGTACCCCTGAAAAATAACAGGGGCGGAGACTGAAATCAGCCTCCGCCCCACTCCGGTTATCTGAAACCGGACACAGTTGGCAATAAACACCGACCGTGGGCATTGCAGCTATCGATCCTGCAGGATCCTCAGCATACGACGCAGCGGTTCAGCAGCGCCCCACAAGAGCTGATCACCCACGGTGAACGCGGAAATGTACTCCGGCCCCATGCTCAGCTTGCGAATGCGGCCGATGGGAACGCTCAGCGTGCCTGTCACCTTGGCCGGTGTCAGTTCCTCAATGGTGGCGTCGCGATCGTTTGGAATAACCTTGACCCAGTCATTGGCGCCGGCCAGGATCGATTCGATTTCCGACACTGGCAGGTCTTTTTTCAGCTTGATGGTCAACGCCTGACTGTGGGACCGCATGGCGCCGATCCGCACACAGATTCCATCGATCGGAATGGGGTTGTCCGACCGACCCAGAATCTTGTTGGTCTCGACACCGGCTTTCCATTCTTCCTTGCTCATGCCGTTATCGAGTTGCTTGTCGATAAACGGGATGAGACTTCCGGCGAGCGGTACCTGGAAGTGCTCGGTCGGGAAGTCGGACGCGCGCATGGTGTCTGTCACCTTGCGGTCAATGTCGAGGATCGCAGAGGAAGGATCGTCCAGCTCAGCCTTGACACTGGTGTTCAGGGCACCCATCTGGTTCAGTAGTTCCCGCATGTTCTGGGCGCCGGAGCCGGAAGCGGCCTGATAGGTCATGGGAGACACCCACTCGATCAGATCCTGCTCGAGCAGACCACCCAATGCCAGCATCATCAGACTGACCGTACAGTTTCCGCCGATGTAATCCTTGACGCCCTTGTCCAGGGCAGCGTCGATCACGTTGCGGTTCACCGGGTCCAGCACGATCACTGAGTGATCCACCATTCGAAGGGTGGACGCTGCATCAATCCAGTAGCCTTCCCAGCCAGCGTCACGCAGCTTCTGGTAAACCTCACCGGTGTAATCGCCCCCCTGACAGGTAACGATAACGTCCATGGTTTTGAGAATATCGACATCGAACGCGTCCTGGAGTGGCGGTACACCTTCCTTACCAACATCCGGGGCCGGCTTGCCCGCCTGGGATGTCGTAAAGAATACCGGTTCGATATCGGCGAAATCGTTTTCTTCACGCATGCGTTGCATGAGGACCGAGCCCACCATGCCACGCCAACCTACAAGTCCAACTCGCTTCATGTGCGACCTTTGAACCTCGCTTTATGCCCGCCCTCTGCCGTTATCGCTGGCAGGGACAGGGTGGGTGATCCCGCGGCAACCGCATTTTGTTGCCGTCGGGTCTCAGATTCTTGAATCCGGGATACCGCCTTATAGCGCCGCCAGCACGGCCTCACCCATTTCCCGGGTGGACACTTTGGTGGCGCCCTCAGACATGATGTCTGCAGTCCGCAATCCCTGATCCAGCACTTTGCTGACCGCCGCCTCGATGGCTTCAGCGGCTTTTTCCTCGTTCAGGCTGTAACGCAACATCATTGCCGCACTGAGAATAGTGGCCAGCGGGTTGGCAATGCCCTTGCCTGCAATGTCCGGCGCCGAACCATGACAGGGCTCATACATGCCCTGTTTTTCCGAGTTCAGTGACGCGGACGGCAACATGCCGATGGAGCCGGTGAGCATCGCCGCTTCGTCCGAAAGAATATCACCAAACATGTTACCAGTCACAATCACATCAAACTGCTTGGGCGCGCGCACCAGTTGCATGGCCGCGTTATCCACGTACATGTGGGAGAGCTCAACGTCCGGATATTCGCGACGCAAATCATTCATGATATCCCGCCACAAGACCGTTACTTCCAGCACGTTGGCCTTATCCACCGAACACAGCTTCTTCCCGCGCTGCTGCGCGGCTTCGAAGGCGACACGGCCGATACGACGGATTTCGGATTCGGTATAGGCGTAGGTGTTGTAGCCCTGGCGCTCGCCGTTCTCCAGTTCACGCACCCCCCTGGGCTGACCAAAGTAAATACCGCCTGTGAGCTCACGGACGATCATGATATCCAGGCCCGACACCACTTCCGGCTTCAGGGAAGACGCCGACGCAAGCTGCGGATACAGAATGGCCGGGCGCAGGTTCGCGAACAGTTCAAGGTTGGACCGCAGTCCCAGCAGCCCTTTCTCGGGGCGCTTTGCCATCGGCAGACTGTCCCACTGGGGACCCCCAACCGCGCCGAGGAGGATGGCATCCGCCTTGCGTGCCTTATCGAGGGTTTCCTCTGGCAGCGGGCTATCGGTCTCCTCGATGGCGGCCCCACCAACCAGTCCGGATTCGAACGACAGACCAAGGTCGAACTGCTCATTGATCTTATGGAGGACCTTCTCGGCTTCTGCCACGATTTCCGGGCCGATACCGTCGCCGGGCAACATTAGTACGGTTCTGGACATAACTCGTTCTCTCACTCTCAATTAACGATCAGTTTCAGTTGCCTGCACCAAACAGCCAGGGCGCTGTTTTCCGACGGCTTTCCTCGTAGGAGCGGATAAGTTCCGCGTCTTCCAGGGTCACACCGATGTCATCCAGGCCATTCAGCAGGCAGTGTCGGCGGAAATCATCCACTGAAAATTCGAACGATTCACCGGAAGGCGTGGCGACGGTTTTGGCTTCCAGGTCCACCGCCAGCTGATAGCCTTCTTCAGCATCGGCCTCACGGAACAGTTGATCCACCACATCTTCTTCCAGAACAATAGGTAACAGGCCATTCTTAAAGCAATTGTTATAGAAGATATCAGCAAAACTCGGGGCAATAATGACCCGGAATCCATAATCGTCCAGTGCCCAGGGAGCATGCTCACGGCTTGAGCCACAACCGAAATTGCTGCGGGCCAGAAGCACGCTGGCGTTCCGGTAGCGATCCTGGTTAAGCACAAAGTCCGGATTGATCGGACGCTGCGAGCAATCCTGGTCCGGCTTGCCCTCATCCAGGTAACGCAGTTCATCAAACAGGTTCGGACCAAAGCCCGTGCGCTTGATGGACTTCAGGAATTGCTTGGGAATGATCATGTCCGTATCCACATTGGAACGGTCCATGGGGGCCACAAGGCCCTGATGTTGCGTAAATGCGCGCATGGTTGTCTCCTGTGGATCAGTTCATCAGTTCGCGGACATCAACGAAGCGGCCAGTCACCGCCGCAGCCGCCGCCATCGCCGGACTGACGAGGTGCGTTCGTCCACCGAAGCCCTGACGCCCCTCGAAGTTACGGTTTGACGTAGAAGCACAATGCTCCCCTTGCCCCAGTTTGTCGGCATTCATGGCCAGACACATGGAGCATCCCGGATCACGCCACTCCAGACCGGCCTCCAGGAAGATCTGGTCAAGCCCTTCCTGTTCGGCCTGGGCTTTCACCAGGCCGGATCCCGGCACCACCATCGCCTGCTTGAGAGTCGGCGACACTTTGCGACCCTTTACGACCGCCGCGGCCTCTCGCAGATCCTCGATTCGGCTGTTGGTACAGGAGCCAATAAACACGCGATCCAGTTTGATATCAGTGATTGCCTGATTCGGCGCCAACCCCATGTATTTCAGGGCGCGCACGATACCTTCCCGTTTGATCGGGTCGCTCTCGCGTGCGGGGTCAGGCACATGACCGTCCACACCCGCCACCATCTCCGGCGACGTGCCCCAGCTCACCTGCGGCTTGATATCGGCGCCGTTCAGTTCCACCACTTTGTCGAACACGGCATCGGCGTCGCTGTGCAGGGTGCGCCAGTACTCGACAGCCGCGTCCCAGGTTTCGCCCCGGGGGGCGAACGGCCGGCCCCGGACGTAGTCAATGGTGGTGTCGTCAACACCAACCATGCCGACGCGAGCACCCGCCTCAATGGACATGTTGCAGATGGTCATACGACCTTCCATGCTGAGCCCCTGTATGGCTTCTCCGCCAAACTCAATGGCGTAGCCCGTACCACCGGCCGTACCAATGCGACCGATGATCGCCAGCACCACGTCTTTACCCGTCACACCCGGACCAAGCTTGCCGGTGACTTTTACCAGCATGTTCTTCATTTTCTGTTGAACCAGGCACTGGGTTGCCAACACATGCTCCACTTCGCTGGTTCCGATACCATGGGCAAGACACCCGAACGCACCGTGGGTGGAGGTGTGGGAATCACCGCAGACAATGCTCATGCCGGGCAACGTCGCGCCCTGCTCCGGTCCGATCACGTGCACAATGCCCTGACGCTGGTCCTTGATCTTGAATTCGAGGATGCCGAACTCATCGCAGTTCCTGTCGAGGGTTTCCACCTGGATACGGGAGACCGGATCAACAATCCCTTCCACTCCCCTCGCCCTGTCCGTGGTGGGTACGTTATGGTCCGGCGTTGCGAGGTTGGCATCCAGTCGCCAGGGCTTTCGACCGGCAAGACGCAGCCCTTCGAAAGCCTGCGGCGAGGTCACTTCGTGCAGCAACTGCCTGTCGATGTATATCAAAGCCGATCCGTCATCCCGCTGCTTGACGAGATGATCGTCCCACAACTTGTCGTATAAGGTCTTGCCCGCCATGGTCTCTCTCACTCTCTGGGGGTTGCTGTTTACTGCCATTCGTTTGTCCAGTTTAACGCTTACGAAGCGATAACCTCAATTCATGTTTTTTATTCTTTGCATTCCCGATTGGCATACTCTATTTTCTACCTTATAAAGCGCTGAAACCGGATCACGAAAATGAATACCAACGCCCTTAAAGCTTTTCTGACCATCGTTGACCAGGGCTCCTTTTCAGAGGCCGCCGAAAGCCTGCACCTCACCCAGCCCGCCATATCCAAACGTATTGCGGCCCTGGAGAATCAGCTCGGCACCACCCTGATAGACCGCCGACACCGGCGACTGCACGTCACCGAGGCCGGGGCCCGGCTGCTGCCCTATGCGCGCCGGATTGTTGATGAAATTCACAACGCGCGCATGGTGCTGTCGTCTGACTCTGCTGCGGTGGAAGGTCAGCTCCCCATTATTGCCAGCCACCACATCGGTCTTCACCACCTGCCAAACTGGCTACGGAGGTTCACCCGCGACTTTCCCGGGGTGTCACTCAGCCTTCAATTCATGGAATCCGATGGCGCCTATGAGCAGATGCGCAAGCGCAATGCTGAGCTGGCGTTTGTCACCCTCAGCGACAGCATGGACCGGAATTTCACCGTACACGAGCAGTGGTCCGACCCGATGGCCTTTGTCGCAGGTCCGGAGCACAGCCTGGCCAACCTCCGATCACCCACCCTCGCCGATCTGGCCGGCCATCCGGCACTGCTGCCGGATACCAGCACCGCGACCTACCGGGTGGTGAGCCGGCTGTTTCTGGAAGCCAACCTGCCCCTACGCCCGCAAATGCCGACAAATTATCTGGAAACCATCAAGATGATGACCAGTGTTGGGCTGGGCTGGAGCGTTCTGCCCGTGAGCATGGTTGATGACAGTGTACGTCGACTGGACACCGGTTTCCCGGTCACCCGGGTATTGGGCGCCGTAGGCCTGGCCGGACGGCAACTGTCTGGGGCGGCCAGGGCCCTGATTGGCGTGGTGCGGACACTGGAGCACCCCGCGGGCTAAAACCTAACGGGCGGCAACGCCCTGATCACCGCCCGGTGGAGGTCCCAGCCCCCGCCAGGTGATGACAATGGCAACCAACATGGTAACTGCGCCACCCCAGAACGCTGCCGAGGTACTGAAACCGTCCACCAGAAAGCCGGACATCCATGCTCCAAGCGCACCCCCGGCCCCAAAGGTCAAACCGCTGTATAGGGCCTGCCCCTGCCCGTGGTGATGTTTACCGAAGAAACCCTGCACGTACTGCACGGAGATGGCATGGAGCGCCCCATAGGACGCAGCATGCAGTAGCTGGGCAATGATCAGCACCGCAAGGGAATCCGTCAATTCCGCGATCAGTATCCAGCGGATCATGGTGAGCGTCAGCGCCCCGAGGGCAATCTGTCGAACCGACAGTCTCCGGGTCAGTCGATGCATGACCAGGAACAATCCGATCTCTGCCAGCACCCCCAGTGACCACAGCAACCCGATGGCAAGCTTGCTGTAACCGTGGTGCTCGAGGTGGATGCTGAAAAACGTGTAGTAGGCCCCATGGGACACCTGGAGCAGGAAATTCATCAGGAAAAAGGCCACCACGGCGGGGTGGGTCACGATGGCTTTCAGGCTGCCTCGTGGGGCCGGGGGCTTTTGCTCGCCTCTCTCGGCTGGCACCAGAAACGCGGACACCGCAATGCCGGCAAAAACCGGCAGGAGCAACCAGGGCAAAGACTGGATCGGCAGGTATTCCAGCAGGCCACCGACCAATGCCACAGCACCGATAAACCCCACCGATCCCCAAAGCCTGACTTTGCCGTACTTGTCTTTTGACTCACCCAGACTCCGGAGGGTAATCACTTCGTACAAAGGAAGTATGGCGTTCCAGAAGAAGGTAAACGCCAGCATGACCAACAGCAGGCCGTAAAAGCCTGGCTCCATGAACACACCGGCAAAAAACAGCGACCCGGTAATGGCACCAAACCGCACCAGCCTGACTCGCTGGCCCGTGCGATCACCAAGCCAGCCCCACAGGCTGGGCGCAAAGATCTTGGTGAGCTGGATCGTCGCCATCAGCGCGGCAATCTGGATGTACGTGAAGCCCTGACCCTCAAGATAGAGGGACCAGTATGGAAGGAGCCCTCCAAGGAGGGCGAAGAACCAGAAGTAGAGGTTGGAAAGTCGCCAGTAGATAGCCGTATCCTTCAGCGATTCGCCAGGGGAGGCCCTCAGAGCTGCCCAAGCACCGGTGTGGTAACCGAGACGTCACCATTCTGCCCACGATGTCGCAGGTAATGGTCCATCAGCACAATAGCCATCATCGCTTCAGCAATGGGGGTGGCGCGGATGCCGACACAGGGATCGTGCCGACCCGTCGTAATCACCTCAACGGGGTTGCCATCCACGTCAATGCTGCGCCCGGGTAACCGCAGGCTGGAGGTCGGTTTGAGCGCGATACTTGCGAGGATAGGCTGACCCGACGAAATACCACCCAACACGCCACCAGCATGGTTGGACAGGAAGCCTTCCGGGGTCATTTCATCCCGGTGCTCCGTGCCCTTCTGATTCACGCAGCCGAAACCGGCGCCGATCTCCACACCCTTCACAGCGTTGATGCTCATCAGAGCATGGGCAAGGTCCGCGTCCAGGCGGTCAAAAATGGGCTCACCAAGACCAGGGGGCACACCGTCAGCGACCACATTGATCCGGGCGCCAATGGAATCGCCTTCTTTCCTCAGCGCATCCATATACGCCTCCATTTCCGGCACTTTGCTGGCGTCGGGACAGAAGAACGGGTTCTGGTGGACCTGGTCCCAATCAAGCGCTTCCGCCTTGATAGGCCCCAGTTCTGACAGATAACCACGGATCACAATTCCCAGACGCTGTTCAAGGAACTTTCTGGCAACCGCACCGGCCGCCACTCGCATGGCGGTCTCCCTGGCCGACGAACGACCACCGCCGCGATAGTCACGGATTCCATACTTGTGCGCGTAAGTGTAATCCGCGTGCGCCGGACGGAACTGTCCCGAAATCTTGGAATAATCCTTGGAACGCTGATCGGTGTTCTCAATCAACAGGCCAATCGGCGTGCCCGTGGTTTTGCCTTCGAACACACCGGACAGGATCTTGACCTCATCCGCCTCGCGACGTTGGGTCGTGTGTCGGGAAGTCCCGGGCTTGCGGCGATCAAGATCCCGCTGCATGTCCGCCTCGGACAGCTCAAGCCCCGGAGGACAACCATCGATGATGCAGCCAAGGGCAGCGCCGTGGCTCTCACCAAACGTGGTGACCGTAAACAGTTTTCCGAATGTGTTTCCCGACATGATTCAGTATCTTATCCATGTTTATTCAAGTAATTTTTAAGTATTGGCCCGCCACTGGCGCAACTCATTGGCGGAAATCGCGAACACCCCATCACCGCCGTTCTCGAACGCCAGCCAGGTAAACGGTAGATCCGGATAGGCCTGCTCAAGGGCGACCCAACTGTTCCCCACCTCGACAACCAGCAGACCGTTTTCGGTGAGATGGTCCAGTGCACCGGCGATAATTCGATGCGCTATATCAAGGCCATCCTCCCCGGCGGCCAGGCCCAGCTCCGGCTCATGGCGGTATTCTTCCGGCATCCCGGCAAGGTCACTGGCATCGACATAGGGCGGATTGCTCAGAATAACATCGTAGCGACCTTCAATGTTATCAAAGACATCCGATCGAACCGTGCGAACCCGATCCTCCAAGTCATGGAATACGATGTTCGAAGCCGCAACGTCCAGTGCGTCCGACGAGATATCCGCCAGGTCCACGTCGGCTTCTTCAAAAACGGTCGCCGCACCAATACCGATACAACCGCTGCCGGTACACAGGTCTAGAATTCGGTTGACTGCCGTGTCGCCCAGCCAGGGTTGCAGTCCTCGCTCAATCAGCTCGCCGATGGGCGAACGGGGCACCAGTACCCGATCATCCACATGAAACGGCATGCCCATGAACCAGGCTTCTCCCAGCAGGTACGCCAGGGGCACACGTTCCTCAATGCGACGCCGCGTGCGGCTGATCACCTGCTCCCGTTCGTCCCGCGTCAGCCGGGCGTCCAGAAACATAGTGTTATTTTCCATCGGTAGATGCAGGGTTCGCATCACCAGCTGTACGGCCTCGTCCCAGACATTATCGGTACCATGACCCAAATACAGCGGCGAGGCAGAAAACTGGGAGGCAACGTAGCGGAGGTAATCCCGTACGGTGAAAAGTTCGTCAATCGGGCTGGTCACGGGTATCCGAATCCTGTGTCGGTGCTTGTTGGCCCGCATTATACGCTGATCGGCCTTCGGTCTGCAGCCCTGTGCTGGAGAACGTCAGATCGCGAGCGGACCGGAGCTGGTGCGATTGTTTTCATACCGGTCGAGCGCCGCTGCCATCCGCTCCCGCCCAAGCTGAATCAGTTCCGGTGCCTTGTGGTAGTCGTAGCTTCGGCACGCGTTCTTGGGCACGTTCACCAGCAGGTCCGGCGGATACCCTGCGATCTTGTATTGGACCAGGGCGCTTTGCATGGTTTCGATGGTCAGGTTCATGACATCGAACCGGCCAATTCCCAACTTATCCCAGTCGATGGTTTCCTGAACCTGCACGGACTCCACCGTTTCCTTGCCGCCGGTGACATGCTTTTTCTCCTGGACCCGCTTTTCCGTCTGATTTTTCTCAACGGCTTTGCTGATCTTTTCTTCAGGAGAATCATCACCGTCCGTACCGGCTTTCTTTCCGGTAAACGTCTTGATGGCATCCCAGTCGAACCAGCGTGAGGCTTTGTCACGGATGACATCGACCCACTCTTCAGTATCCGATGGGTCATGGAACGCCGCGTCGGGTACCCGGTTGCGCCGGTCGTCCTCGCCGCTGAGGTTCACCGCCACAATCATGTCGGCGTGGGACGAAATGGTCGGAATAATGGGCAGTGGGTTGAGCAACGCACCGTCCACCAGAACCCGCCCGTTCAGTACCAGGGGCGTAACCACACTCGGTATGGCGACAGAGGCACGTATCGCCTGGTCCAGCGGGCCTTCCTGGAACCAGATTTCCTTGTGGGCCAGGAGGTCGGTCGCCACGGCAGTGTAGGCAATGGGCAGGTCTTCGATCCGGGTGTCGCCGAGAAGCTCCCTTACCACGGAAAAGATCTTTTCGCCTCGAATGGCTCCCACCGAATTGAAGGTGACGTCGAGCAGTTTCAGCACATCAAACTGCCCCAAGCCGGTTACCCAATCCTTGTAGTCTTTCATTTTCCCGGCGGCGTACATTCCGCCCACCAGGGCTCCCATGGAACAACCGGAAATCGCCACAATGTCGTAGCCGCGCTCCTGGAGGATCTCAATGGCGCCGATGTGAGCATAGCCCCGGGCACCGCCGCTGCCGAGGGTCAGGGCAACGGTCTTGCCTGCACCGGGACGTTCAACCTGCTTGTCGGAGCTGGCCGGCGCTTCTGCAGCAGAGAGATCCGAACTCTCCACTACCGCAGCGGCGCCATCGGTGGTGGCTTCCTGTTCAGTGGCAGCTGATGATGGCTGGGTGTCGGTCGGCTTGGTCACCACTGTTACCTCTTGATCACAACAATTTCGATTCGATCGCCCTGCCGGTCAGGCGCCGTCATGACGACCGCCGGACCAACATTGATCAGCGTTTGCAGCGACTGGGAAACGCCACTCTTGTCCAGTACCCGAGACAGCGAGTTCAGTGCCCCTTCGGCGCGGGCCATCGCGTCCTCAAGGCTTTCGTTATCCCTCAGGGCGGAATAGCCGGTGAGCATCACCTGGGCCCCCTCTTCGGCGGCCCATTCATTGAGCATACGCCTGTCGATGGCATTCCAGTTGAAACGGTAGGTTATGCCTCCCTGCCAGGGAACAATGATCGGACCACGAACCCGTGCACTGGCAGACTCAAGCCCCGGAATGACCGCACCCTCGGCGACTTCCAGATGCTCCACCCAGACGTACTCCCGCTGGTTGCCACGGGTGACGGTGTACACCAAAGTGAGCCACGTTTGATTGGTGCCATTGGTATGCGCCGCGATCAGGTAGTCCTGGTCGGTATCACGGCCGTAGAGCGTTGCCTGCCCGAAAATCTGGTTCGCCCAGACATTGCTCCGCCCGCAACTACGGCCACTGCACTGGAACAGAACCTGGGCGCCGCGGGCCTGGAGCACCGACTGGTAATGATCACGTGCCGCTTCGCGGGTGGCGTCCCGGCTGATCTCGTAAAGCCGACCGGAGCCACGCACCGCCAGTTTTGCCATACTGTCCGACCGGATTGCATCGTTCACTTCCCGGACCGGGCTGAACAGGACAAGATGACCGGAAGACATAACCGGAACTTCAGTCTCAAGCGAGGTGTTGGCGTACGCGTCGGGAAACTCCGCGGGCGAAGGGGGGGCGGCCTGTGCCGTTACCGTCCCCAAGATAAACAGCACAGCGGCAACCCGCTGAAATACCGGATTAAAGATCATGATTAATAAACGCTCTGATAGCGTGACTGACCGGCTCAACATCGCCATCAAGGTGACAATGATGACCGCCGGGAACTGACACCGTCTCCAGGTGGGGAATCGCCTCCAACCGGGCTTTCCACCCCTCACGCTGCGCCAGCAGCCCCGCTTCCGCCCGAATGAACAATGCCCGGGTTTTCAGGGCACCCAATGAGGCGATTACCTGGGACTCCTCCAGCATGATCGGCGATGGATGCCGCAGGCGGGGGTCAGTACGCCACACAAAACCGCCCTCGACAGGCTTCATGTTTCTCGGGATGAGGGTCATCGCCGCTTCTGTGGACAGCGGACTGAGCCCGCCTTCCCGCGCTTTTCCAGCCGTCCTGGTATCAGGATAGACCACGGACTGCCCGGACCCGGCCAGGCGCTTCTTGATGGCCTTGCGCAATTGCGGAATGGTCTCTCCCGGCGCCCGACTCAGCGGCCCCAGGCTGTCGATCATCACCAGATTACGAACCCGTTCGGGAAACGCGGCGGCGTAGAGCACGCAAACGATCCCACCCAGGGAGTGCCCCACCAGATCCACCCTGTCATGGCCCTGCTCAACGAAATGCCGGTCCACGAGTTCCGCCAGGTCAGCCACGTAGTCCGTCAACAGGTAACTCTGGCCGTCTGGCCGGTGCCCTGAGTGGCCATGGCCTGCCATATCCACGCCATACACGTCACGGTCCTGTGACAGGGCCGGGGCCAGTCGCGCAAAGGTCAGGCAGTTGTCCAGCCAGCCATGGAGCATTATGACGGGGCACGAAGCGCTGTCTGGGGCCACAGAGGGCCAATGGAGACCGGCCAATTCAATGTGTCTGAGGGGCCACTGTTTTTCCTGGCAACGCACACCACCAGGCTTGACGGGATTTGGAGCAATATCGGTCATTAAGAGGTTAGTTCGCTTTCGTTTACATGGTGTGGGTGGGACGGTCCGAACTCAGAGAGCCGGCAAGGTAGGACTCTATCTTGGTCCTGGCCGTCTCGTCTTCTCCATTGAACTGGACACCAATACCGGCGGCCCGGTTCCCCTGGGCGCCTTTTGGCGTGATCCAGATTACCTTGCCGGCAACCGGGATTTTTTCCGGTTCATCCATCAGATTCAGCAACAGGAAAACCTCATCGCCGAGCTGGTACTGCTTCTGGGTGGGAATAAACAGTCCACCCTGACGGATATAGGGCATGTAGGCCGCGTAAAGCACGGCCTTATCCTTGATGGTCAGGGTCAGAATACCGCTTCGTGCGCCGAAACCGGGGCCCATAGTTCACACCTTTCTGTCTGGCTGTGTTTCTGTTTGTTGTTGGGAAGACAACGAATTTCCCGATATTTCACAATGATAGCAGCAGTGGCTGAAAATCGCTCTTCCCACGCCTCCAACCGACACCTCTTCAGACCGACGCCCGCTTTCGTGGCATCAACGCCTGCCACGCCATCAATAACCGGCTCGCCTCAAGCTCAGGATTGACGTTATAGACCGAGGCCGAGCGCGCCTCATGGATCTGCTCAAGCAGTTGGTGCGCCTTCCAGGGCGGATTGTTCCGCGCCAGATAGCCCAGCATGTCCGCAGTATCATCATCCAGGGCGCTGCCGCCCGCGGCCAAACGGGCCAGATCTGCCGCCCAGCGCTCGAACAGCCAGAGCGACGCTTCCAGCCCCAGGGTTTTGAACGGTTTGGCAGCCTCGCCCACCGTGACCCGGCCTTTCATGAACTGGCGGAAGCCCTCCAGGGCCTGCTCCCTGAGGGTCAGGAAGTCCCCGGTCAGATACTCCAGGGCCAGTCTGGGCGCGTTCGCTGATAGTGACAGTGCCTTGGCACATTGACTGGCATCCGGCCGCTCACCTTCCTCAAGCTTCAGAACCGCCTCTGTCAGCCAGCGGGCAGCGTCGTCGGGACCCGGAGTGGGAACCAGCAGTGTCTGACACCGGGAACGGATGGTTGGCAGGATGGGGCGCCCGCTTTCCTGCAACAGGATGAGAACCACATCCTCGGAGGGTTCTTCCAGCGTTTTAAGCAATGCGTTGGCAGAATTGATATTAAGCTGATCCGCACGGTCAACCACTGCAATTTTCCGCTGCGCCACCTGCGGAGAAGCCACGGCAAAACCTGAAAGCGCCCGAACCTGATCAATCTTGATCATGCGGGATTTTTCGGGACTGTAGATCCGGATATCCGGGTGTGTTCCCGCGCTCACTAATTCACATTGCTTGCAGTGCCCACAGGCTTCGGCGTTATCTTGATCACGCAGCGGCCGGTCACAGATCAGAAGACCGGCAAGACGGTCAGCAAACTGCCGTTTGCCGACACCACGCTCGCCGGTGACCAGCAGCGCGTGGGGCAGTCGATTGTCGGCAATCCGTTTCTGGAGGCTGCGCCAGGCCTCGGATAGCCAGGGCATTGGTATTTCGGGTGTATTCAACGGTTGACCCTTGCTGGTACATCGTGTTTTTCCGTTCCCTTCAGCCGCTCCCGATGGATCTGTTTGCGCATGGTGTGCAGCAGGCGCTTCAATGTCTGGCGGGGAACCTTTTTAGGGGAGGCGTCACTCTGGCCCTCATAGTAATGCCTGTTGACCAGCCGGGCAAAGGATCGCGCGGTCGTGCCCGCAGCCGGACTGACCGAATGGATACGTCCGGCAAGCTGCATCGGCGTCTCTCCATGCCTGACCGGGATGCCATTGCGCTCACACAGTCGGTGCCATTGTGTCAGTAACCTGGCCACCGGGTCACGGTTTGTCCCTCGACGGGCCTGTAGGGCCGATACGGCACCAGCCATCAGAAGTGCCAGGCCGACGATGGCTGCCGTGGCGTACCCCAGCTCCTTCAGCCCCATGCCTCCGGGCAGACGGGACATCAGATTCATCTGGGTTTGCCCCTGATAGCCCACGACCCAGCGCTGCCACTGATAGTTGATCCGGTCCAGTTGCAGCGATGCCCACTGCAGCACCGCCATGTCACCGTAACGTTGCGGCGAGGTCCACTCGTTCTCCAGGAACGACCCTTCCTCGGCCATCGCTTCCCGCAAACCGGATTCAATACGCTCCGGCGCAATCGCGGCGGTCGGGTCGACCCGCACCCAGCCTTGCCCGTTCAGGTACACCTCGACCCACGCATGGGCGTCGTACTGACGAACGATCAGATAATCATCTCCTGCGCCTGCGTCTCCGCCCTGATAACCCACTACCACCCGGGCAGGTATGCCAGCGGCCCGGAATACGAAGGTGGCAGCTCCGGCGTAGTGGGCACAGAATCCCCGTTTCTCTTCAAACAACAGGGTATCAATGCCGTCCTCCGGCATTGCTGGCGGTCGCAGGGTGTAAAAATACGCCTGCTGCCGGAAGCGGGTCAGCAACTCATTAACCACCTGCTCGTCGCTTGCCCCATCGGCACGCAGTTCCCGGGCGAGAGCCCGCGCACGCGGGTTGCCATCCGCCGGCAGCTGCAGGTAACGCCGGAGATTTCCCTGTGAAACGGCTGTTGTCTGCCCGGTATCGCTACCCTGCTCAGCACTGGCAGTCCCGCTCCCTTTCTCTAGCGCCATTCGGTAGCGCACCACCGAATCCGCAGGCCGGCGGAAGCGGTACAGGTTGTCTTCGCCAGCAAACACGTTGTCCGAGACCGCTACTGAATCCTCCAATGCGAACGCCCAGGTCTGATCAGTGGGTTCCAGCAGCACATCGTACTGGCCTTGCTCGAGCTCTCCCACGCCGCCATCCACGGCCACCCGACCTGGTCTCTGGAACGGCTCATCTTCACCCTGGCGCCAGGTTTCCCCATCCAGATAGTCCAGGATGAGGCCACGCCAATACCGGTCGCGATACGCTGGCAGCTCACCCCCGAACGCAACACGGAACGCCCGCTCGCTGTTCTGGGCAAGATTGGAGATGTCGCCGGGCCGCATGGTATCGCTGATGCCCGACCTGGCCTGACCAGATACCATCGGCACACTCCAGAGCGGCGCCACCCGGGGGAAAAAGACGAACAGCAGCACAACGATTGGCAGGGTTTTTAGCAGCATCATGCCCAGCCTGCGCCAGCCCGAGGCCATGTTTCGAGGCAGATCCGGGGCGTTGAGAACCTGCAACCCGACAAGTAACAATCCGACGGCGATCATATTCACCACGGCCCAGAGAATGTCCTGGTGAAACAGGAAATTGACGGTCGCCAGATACACGAGTATGAAGAAAAGTACGTAGAAATCCCGTTCGGTGCGGGTTTCCAGCCACTTAAGACCAACCGCCAGCACGAAAAACGAGGCCGCTGTGTCCACAGTAAACCGCCCCTGGACGGTGCCTATGTAGATCGCGACCACCACCAGCATGATGACCGTCTTGAGCCATTTACCCGGCAAGCGCACACGACCGCTCTGGGCAAGGTACCGCCACCCCGCCAGACTCGCGCAAACCAGGACCAGCCATAACGGCAGGCGGTCCCATTGAGGCGTCAGCAGCAGGGCAAAACTGCCAATCAACCAGACCAGTGCGCGTGTGGGCAGTGCGTTACCCTTGCTCATGACGCAGGCTCCTCATTGCCACTTACCGGACTGCGAGTACCAAACCTCGCTGTCGACTCTTCACGCGGTTTATCCAGGCCGAACACCGCGAGACTTTTCAGGCATCGGGTCACATGAGCGGACCCGCTGTCCGGATCGATGATCTGGCCAGGAAGATTCAGGCCAAACGGCGAGCCTTCGGGCCCCCGCTCCAGAACCTGGGCCGCCAGGTAGCTCAGTCTTAGCTCGGCATCCACACCCGGGAACGCGTAATAATCCAGCCAATGGGGACTGCCCTGCTCGCCTTCCCAGTCTGCGATGACCATCTGCCCGGTTCGGGCAAATCGCTTCCAGAGAACCCTCTGGCTCAGATCCCCCTCACGCCAGGGGCGCATATTGGCGTGGTCGTTTCCCTCCACGGAATGGGCGTCCGCCTGATCGTCACCATCCGCCACTGTGCTGGTGGTTTCCGGGGCCGTCACCGGCCGGGGATAGACAATGGCACAGGAAACCGGGCGCACCCAGGACCAGGCCTTCAACAATCCAAACGGGAAACGGGTTTCCACGCGCACGCGGTCGGGCCGGAAATAGCCCCTCCCCCCGCTGGTCAATGACAAGACAACATCGCCCGTCTGACCTGCCGGGATATGTTGCTGGCCAATCTGTTGATCTTCAACTGACAGGGAAATCGCCACGGCATCGTGATTTCCGGCTACTGCGCGAAACCGGAAAGGAATTTGCTCGCCCGAGAACCCCTCGCCCGCATGGACCAGTGTTAGCCGCAGACTGGCCAGGTTCCGGTGAGTCTGGTGCATGGCCGCAACCAGAATCGCGCCGAGCAGGAACGTCAGCAGGTAAATGAGGCTGTTCTGATAGTTAATGCCGGTAATCAGCATGATGAGCAGAAGCACCCCGAATACCACACCGGCGCCGGTTGGCAGGATAAAAATGTTGCGCTGGCTGAACTCCTGCCAGTCCGCCCGGGGAATCCGCCGATCCGCCCACTGTCGCCCACGGGCACGCAAAGCCTGGAACATGGAACGTCCTTTCTGAAATGACGCGGGAGGTGATCACAATCCCGCCAGAAACACCTTGAATTTTTGTCAGGCAATCCGAATACTAAAAACAAGGGGTCAAACTGACCGCAGTATACTCAGAAGCGCCTCATTTTCGTGGATCACAAGCCAAGAGGCTACACCATGACACGCCGCACGTCCCTCTCAATTGCCGTTGCCGCCACGACCGGCGTCGCGCTGTTCAGCACCACCGCCCTGGCGGGCGTTCAGACCATGACCTCCGATGAGATGGTTGAGACCTATGTCAGGGATTCTGCTGTTATCGTCGTGCCGAAAGATCAACAAAAGAGCGCGGCGGACCGACAGCGAATCATTCGCTCCCTCACCATTTCCCCCGGGGAGCCGGTGTTGACGGAAGCCGAAGAGGAAGCCTACCGCGAAGCACTCCGGCGCTACCAGGAAGAAGGCAAATCCGATGCCCTGGAAAACGCGGAAGATGAGTTTCTCCGTCGGGCACTCCTGCTGCCGCAGGAGGAACTGGCCCGGGCACAGCCGCCGGCAGACTTCACGCCCCGGATCCAGCCGATCATCTTTGGTCAACAGGCACAGATTCCGGATGAGCCGTTCAATCAGACGTTTCTCAACGACCAGTTGGGGATAGGCTTTGACGGACAGAACCTGAATTTTTCCATTGGCAACCCGCCGGGCATCGACCGTATCGAGGTGCCCCACGCCATCAACGAAGGCCCTGTCACTCTGACACCCCGCCCCGGCGGTGGGTTTGACCTATCCATAGCCGTGCCAGACCAGTAAGCCGGTATTGAAACGAAAACGGCGCCGTCACGGCGCCGTTTTTTTGTCTGCTTTTTATTGACTCACAAACTAAAACGCCCCGCAGGAGCGGGGCGCTGAACACCATCGGTGTCAGGTCAGATTAGTGACCGTAAACAGCCAGCTTGGTGTCGGTGATCGCCAGGTTGTCGATGGCGAAAGAACCGATAGAGGTTCCACCGATTTCAACTGCACCGATGGACATGTCCATATAAACGTTGTTCACGTCGATACGCAGAACGTCCGTGGCAGTGGAAGCGCCAAGACCTGCACCTTTGTAGATGTCCAGATCGACGTTGGCGAAGCCTGCCAGAACCTGAGCTTCCTTGGATGTGGGATCCAGGCCGAACTCGCCGTCAGCGTCAGCAGCCATCACCGAGCCGTCGCCGTCGTAGTCGAAGTTTCCACCCGCACCGGTGATGACCATGTCACGCACGCCAATGCCGAGGAATTCCACGTCGAAGTCCATGTCCTGTACATCGAAGGCAGCAACAATGTTCAGGTGATCAGTCGCGGTATCAACGCGGATATCCAGCTGAGCGAGGTTACCGTAACCGCTCATGTTGGAGATCAGCGTGGTGCTGTCAGAGCCAGTGTTGCCAGCCAGCAGCTCCATGGAACCAACCGTCATACCCCAGTCGATCGGATTACCGTCGAGGGTGCCCACGTGAATAACGGCGTCGCCGTCGTCTTCAACGTCGATGTCAATCTTCAGCTGGTCCAGCAGGTCCGTGTAGCCAGCAGCAGCGCCGTCAGCGGTCACACCGGCACCACCCAGAACGATGTCGTTCACAGCGAAGGAGCCTTCGTCGGTGTACTTGAACTGACCGATGCTGACTTTGGTTTCCAGTTCAATGGTCACACCGGCCTGACCGGTAACGTTACCCATTGCGCTGTCGTCCATGGCTTTCAGGTCAGCGTGAGCTGCGAAAGGAGCAGCGGCCACAGCCGTTGCGAGTGCGATTTTCTTCAGGCCTTTCATATTATCTCCTTATAAACTCATGTTGTTGTTATCTGAGTTTGTATTTTTGTTGTGGAGTCCCTTACCCCACGAGGCCATTTAAGATTGTTTTACAGTCCTAGTCCGTGACTGCAATCACACTTCTTAACGAGTCACTTACACGGTGAAACAAACGGGATTCACTTCTCAACTCTGGTTAGCAGGTGCTTGGCCTTTGTCGTCGTAAAACATCTGGAAGGGCTTTTCCTTGGTTACAGGCTCGGAATAGGAAACCTTGCCCTCCTTGACGGTAAACGGCACGATTTTGTTAGCGGAGATTCCCAAACGGTGTTCGTGCTCTATGACCAGCGCCTGGGCGTCTTCGCCTTCTTTGAGCTTTCCCGTGTAGAGGATAACTGCAGCGTTGATTTTCCCCCGCCTCGCAATGGATTTCAAAGCAGCGCGGTACATCAGTATGCGAACATTGTCGGGAGCCTGCGTATTTTGGCCGTCGATATTGATTTGCTTGATTGTTTCCCCGTCATCCAGAAGCATCCAGGCGGCTGGAGAATCCCCGGCTTCATTTTTCAGGCGCTCGGTGTATTCCTCCGTGGCTCTTTCAGTCAATTTCACCAACTGCTGTTGACCGATCACGGCGTAACGGGCCAGTTCCTCTTTGGTGAGTTTTCCATCGGACAGAACACTATTTTCGGGAATCTCCACCTCAATCTGGCCTTCCTGCGCTGTCACTGGAATGGATATAGTCAGCATTGCAGCAATTCCAGCAGAAAGGGCGAATTTGTTGATGCTCAGCATTTCTATCTTCCTTCTTATTTTTGCGGGTTTTCACACGCAATGCCGGCATTCAGGTAAAATGATGCCTGTTTTAAGCCGGATTTCGCGGAGGTAACGTTCTGTTATTTTCATTAGATCAGCGCCGGCTCCAAACCCACAATGGTCGTTTTGTGGCCTACTTATCATTCTTCTACATTTCACGGGGTTAATTTGAACCTGCCTGTTTCCCGAGAACTGACGCAGCAGGAGTACGAACGACTGCAGGCACACGCTTCAGAGCGGCCGGACTTCGCTTACATTGGTAGCATCGGTGGCGGCGATGCCCGCGGTGTTCTCTGTGGGTTCTCCGCCCTGTGCACCGAGTCCATCACCCTCGATCAGCACCAGGTAAAGCCTGTATCGGGCAAAGCGCTGGCTGAGCGGGTCGAACAGGTGTCCGCCCGCCATACTCGGGATCTTCCGGAAGAGACCGGCTGCCTTACCGGCGGCTGGATCGGCTTCCTCAGTTACGAGTACGGCTACGCCAGGGAAAATCGCCTGGCTGATCTCTGCCCTTCGACCGGCTCGCCGTTGTTCCATGCCGCTTTCTACCTTTGGACCGCCAGCTATAACCGGGTCCGCGGCACCTACTATCTCTGGATTCATCCTGACTGCGATACAGGAACGCTCGAGGCACTGCGCGGGTGGTTGCGCAGGCCCGCCCAAGCCGACCAAGGGTTGACCGGCAACCCCCGATGGAACATGACCCAGCCCTTCACCGCAAGACAGCCCAGCGCCGAGTTCCAGGCGGGCGTGGACGCCATTCGCCGCTACATCGAGGCGGGCGACTGCTATCAGGTCAATCTTTCCCAGGAATTCACCGGGCAGTTCCAGGGCGACCCCTGGGTGGCCTTCCAGGCACTGGCGGAAGCGAACCCCACCCCGTACAGCGCCTTCCTGCGGGTGGATGGGCAATCCATTCTTTCAATATCGCCGGAGCGTTTCCTGGAAATTCATGGCAGCACAGTGCTGACCAGCCCCATCAAGGGAACCCGCCCGAGGGGTGACACGGCGGAACAGGATCTTGCCTACGCGGAGCAACTGCAGGCGTCGGAAAAGGACCGGGCAGAAAATCTGATGATTGTCGACCTGTTACGGAACGACCTGGGTGTCAGTGCAAAGCCCGGCAGTGTGTCGGTGGACGCGCTGTTCTCGCTGGAGTCCTACCGCAACGTGCACCATCTGGTCAGTCATATCCGGGCGACGCTGAGAGACGATGTGTCGCCGATGCAGGCCCTGATCGATGCCTTTCCCGGCGGCTCCATCACCGGCGCGCCCAAGATCCGTGCGATGGAAATCATTCGCGAACTGGAGCCCCACTGGCGCGGGCCCTACTGCGGTTCGGTGTTCTATCGTGGACTTAATGGCACGCTGGACAGCAATATCGCCATTCGCACCCTTTTGTGTGATGCGTCAGGCACCATCCGGTGCTGGGGCGGCGGCGGGATCGTCGCCGATTCCGACCCGGCGGAGGAATATGAGGAGACACTGACCAAAGTGCGCCCCCTCATGGACTTCCTGGAACGATTCAAGGCCTGAGTCGGCTTACGCCGCGCTGTGGACCGCGCTCGCCTTGAGAAACTCCTGTTTGAGCTCTTCAAACGTGTGCACAGCCGGGTATTGTGGGAATTCGTCAATCACGTTCTGGGGTGCGTGGAAAAGGATGCCCGCTTCCGCCTGACCCAGCATGGTGGTGTCGTTGTAGGAATCACCCGCTGCAATCACCCGATAGTTAAGCAACTGGAAGGCTCGCACCGACTGACGCTTGGGGTCACGCTGGCGTAGCAGATAGTTGGTGATCTGGCCGTTGTCCGCCACTTCGAGCTTGTGGCACAGCAGCGCGGGATAGCCCAGCTTCTTCATCAGCGGCATGGCGAATTCATAGAAGGTATCCGACAGGATGACCACCTGGAAACGATCACGCAGCCAGTTCAGAAACTCAGCCGCGCCCGGCAGTGGGTCCAGTTCGCCAATCACTTCCTGAATCTGCGGCAGACCATAACCGTGCTGGTCCAGCAGTCGCAGGCGCTGCTTCATCAACACATCGTAGTCTGGAATGTCCCGGGTGGTTGCCCTCAGTTCTTCTATCCCGGTTTTCTCTGCAAATGCGATCCAGATTTCCGGGATCAGTACGCCTTCGAGGTCAAGACACGCGAGTTCCACAGTATTCTCCTGATAATTGAGTCGAACGTTTCCGCACCCGAACCCGGTGCAGCGGACAATCGGTCGGTATGATAAGAAAAACCGGCACAGAATGCATCGGCATCTTGTCCGCTATAAGGTTATACAACCAGATTCCTTCAGACCCGTGCCGCTTAATGGTAGATTTATCACACATTTATAATGGACATTGCTTTTCATGACTGACATCGCTTCGTTACAGCAGGAACTGGATGGGCAAAGCCCGCGGGCCATTCTCAAAGCGGCGCTGGCCAAGTATGACAATATTGCCATCTCCTTCAGCGGTGCCGAAGACGTGGCACTGATCGAAATGGCCCACAAGCTGACGGACAACCTTCGGGTGTTCACCCTGGATACCGGCCGACTTCATGCCGAAACCTACGATTTTGTGGAGCGGGTCCGAAAACACTACGGCATTCATATCGAGGTGTTGTTCCCCGACGCTGGCGAAGTTCAGGACATGGTGAACCGTAAGGGACTGTTCAGTTTCTATGAAGACGGCCACGGCGAATGCTGTGGTATCCGCAAGGTCAACCCCCTGCGCCGCAAGCTGGCCACCGTGGATGCCTGGATCACCGGGCAGCGAAAGGATCAGAGTCCGGGCACCCGCAATGACGTACCTGTTGTCCAGGTGGATTCGGCGTTCTCAAGCGATAGCCGCGAACTGATCAAGTTCAATCCGCTGGCCAACTGGACCTCAAAGGAAGTGTGGGATTACATCCGCATGTCGGAGGCGCCCTACAACACCCTTCACGAAAAGGGCTTCGTCAGTATCGGGTGTCAGCCCTGTACCCGTCCGATTCTGCCGGGTCAGCACGAACGGGAAGGTCGCTGGTGGTGGGAAGAGGCCACACAGAAAGAGTGCGGCCTGCACGCGGGGAACCTGATCGCCAGCGACACTCAGTAAGTGGGCAGGTTCACGTCCTTGAACAACTCCTCGATTTCCGAGCGACTGCCCTGGTGAGACACCGCCTCATCCACGCTCTCTTTGGTGAGATGGGGCGCAAACCGCTGGATAAAATCGTACATGTAGCCGCGCAGGAAGGTGCCTTTGCGGAACCCGATCCGTGTCACGCTCGGACTGAATAGCTTGCGCGCATCCAACGCCACCAGATCGCTGTCAACCTTCTCATCGAACGCCATGCTGGCAATGATGCCAACGCCCAGGCCCAATCTGACGTAGGTTTTGATGACGTCGGCGTCTGCTGCTGTAAACACCACTTTCGGTGTCAGGCCCTGAGACTGGAACGCCTCATCCAGCTTGGAGCGCCCGGTAAAGCCGAACACGTAAGTGACCAACGGATACTTCGCCAGTTCAGGCAGCGTCAGTTCCGACAGAGCCGCCAGGGGATGGTTTTTCGGCACAATCACGCTGCGGTTCCACTTGTAACAGGGCATCATGATCAGGTCGTTGAACAGTTCCATGGCTTCGGTGGCAATGGCAAAGTCCACAGCACCATTGGCGGCCATTTCCGAGATCTGCATCGGGGTGCCCTGGTGCATGTGCAGTGACACATCCGGGTAAGCTTCGATGAAACCGCTGATAACCGGCGGAAGCGCGTATCGGGCCTGGGTATGGGTGGTGGCGATGCTCAGGTCGCCCTTACGCTGATTGCTGAATTCCTGGGCGATTTTCTTAATGCCCTCGACCCGGCGCAGAATTTCACCTGCTTCACGGATAATGATTTCACCACCCGGGGTAATCCGGGTCAGGTGCTTGCCGCTGCGGGCGAATACCTCCAGGCCAAGCTCATCTTCCAGCAGACGAATTTGCTTGGAAATCCCCGGCTGTGAGGTGAACAGACTCTGGGCAGTTGCCGACACATTAAGATCGTGGTGCGCCACTTCCCAGATATAGCGCAACTGTTGTAGTTTCATCGACCCACTTGCTCCCCTGAACTCCCGCAAAATTCGGCTACGTGAACTCTGTCACTTCAGCCTCGTCGTGAAGGAACAGAATACGCATAACAATATTATTTTTCATTCTTTTTGAATCTACAGAATTCGCTCCAGTCAGTTTAGTTCAAAAATCGAATAACGCCCCATTCCTCATGCCCATTTTGCTACGCCTCCCTTGACTTCAGTGTGGCAAAGCACACAATCCGTTATCAGCACCTTTTACGCACTCAGGGATACGATGCTACTGACCACCAAGTTCCTCAGACCCAGCGCCGATCCACGGTCCGTACGCCGTGAACGGTTGCTTACTCTGTTGCAGCCGGGCGATCAGAAACGCCTGAATCTCGTGGTTGCGCCCGCAGGCTTTGGCAAAACCACGCTGGTCAGTCAGTGGTGCTCACGGCTTGGTGGCTCATCAGCCTGGTTGTCATTGGACGAACACGACAACGAGCCAAGGCGGTTCTGGCAGTATATGGCCGGCGCCTTCGAGCACAGTGGCCTGACCGGTATGGAAGCCTGCCGCCAGCAATTGAGCCATTGCTCCCTGCAGGAGCTGGAGGGCCCGATTACCGGTCTGATCAACGCATTGACAGCAGACGGCGCCAAATGGGCACTGGTGATCGATGATTTCCACTTTATCAGCAACCCTGATATTCACCGCCAGCTTGCGTATTTTGTGGATTACCTGCCGCCCGGGGTCACCCTGACCCTTGCCTCCCGTACTGAACCGGTTTTGCCCCTGTCCCGCTGGCGCGTGCGCCGATGGGTAGAGGATATCCACCCTTCCCTGCTCGCATTCTCGGAAGAGGAGTGTCGGCGTTTCTTCAGGGAGACCATGGCCCTGGATGTCTCCGAGTCCGACATCCGTCGCATTCTTCAGAAAACCGAAGGGTGGGTGGCAGCCATGCAGCTGTCGGCCTTGTCCGGGGTTAAGGAAACCGGTCAGGCCACCTCTGCACCCACCATCACGGTGGATGTGGATGAACGCCGTATAAACGATTACGTACTGACGGAGGTACTCGAACAGCAAACGGCCGCGGTGCGTGAATTTCTGCTAAGTACCGCCTGCTGTCCCCGACTGTGCGCATCACTGTGTGATGCCGTAAGAGACGCTAATGACAGTCAGGCCATGCTCGAGCAGCTGCTGCGTCAGAATATGTTCCTGATTCCCCTGGACACCCGTAACGGCTGGTTTCGCTACCACGACCTGTTCCGGGACGCGCTGTTACAAAGAAGCCGCTCGCTGGAACCGGAACGCGCACAAAGCCACTGGAAACGTGCGGTGGCCTGGCTTCTTACCCATGACCACGTGCAAGAAGGCATCGCACAGATCGTCCAGCAGAGAGATTGGGGCTGGCTGGCCCTTGTTCTCGCAGAACATGGCAACCATCTGATTCACGGTGGTTTCCACCTGCCTGTGTTGCAATGGCTTGACGCCCTGCCCGCCGAAACGGTGGAAGACAGCCCCCAACTCCAGATGCTCCGCGTCTGGTCCCTGTTCTTTGCCAACCGCGTCGATGTGCTCGATCCGCTTCTTTCAGACCTGGAAGATATCCTCGACCGACGTGTGGCCGATTCGCACCCGGACGCGGAAGGGGCTCTGGGCCTGCAAAGTGAGATTTCCCTGATTCGCTCCTACCTCGCCAGAACCCGCAGCGACGACAAAAGCGCTTCTGATCTGACGCGCCAGGTGCTCAAAGACATCGACCATACCCGCATTCCCCTCAAGTCAGTCACCTACTACGGTGTCGGGCTGGATTACTATGGCAAAGGGGACCTGGCTTCCGCCGAGGAAGCGCTGCGCTCAGCGGTGCGTTACGGAGAACTCGAGCGCAAGCCCAGCACTGTGCTATCCAGCGGCGGGCTCCTCGCCTGGATTCAGTACAACCGGGGCGATATCGACGAGGCGCTTGAGACCTGTACTTCGGTTCGCTACTGGGTTGACCAGCACTATGCGGATCCGTCCCAGCCACGGCTTATCTCATGCTGGCAGAACAGCGCCCTCACGGAAATCTACCGGGAGCGTAACGAGCCGGAACTGGCGGCTTCCCACCTGGCGCCTTTGCTGGACCATGTCACCAACGGAACCGAACCGGGGCAGCACGTGATTATCCAATACGTAAGGGGGCACCTGGCGTTCAGCGAGGGGCGCATTGACGAAGCGATTGCCGCTCTCGAAGACGCCGTTTCCGTTGCCCGCCGCCGGCGCGATCACATTGTGTTCGAACCGCCGGCCTGTTCCGCGTTGCTGGCGCGCTGTTACCTGGCTTCGGGTCAACTTGAGCAAGCGGGGCACTGGGTGCAATCCGTAAACGGAGAAACCTTCTCAAACCCGCTCAACCGGGAACAGAGCCAGATCAGCGCTGCCCGGGTGCTGGTCGCCAGTCATCGCCCCGACGAAGCGATTCGCATGCTGGCACCCATGCGGCTAAGCGCGGAGCGGGATCAGCATTTTCGCCACCTGGTCGAGATACTGACGGTCTACGCGGAGGCCCTTTACAGTGAAGACAAATTCTCGGAAGGGGACCTGATGCTTGCCCAGGCAGTACAGAAAGGGGCTGAGGCAGGATTTCTGCGATTATTCGCGGAGGAAAGCGAGACCATTCGCGAGCGCCTACTGGTGCTACCGGCGCTTCAGGTCCGTTCGAGTTGGAATGCCCGCCTGCGCGAAATGCTACGAGCCGTTGATCTCAAGCCAGCGCCGGACTCACCCGACAACCCGGGTACCGTTGAACCGCATCATATAACGGAGTCACGCACCGGTATGGACGCCCTCCCCGAGCCACTGAGCCAGCGGGAATCAGAAGTCCTTGAACTGATAAACGGCGGTCTGGCCAATAAGGAGATTGCCGCCCGGATGGCAGTTGCTCCGGCGACGGTGAAGGCGCATATTCGCAACCTCTACGGAAAGCTGGGCGTAAGCAGGCGCACAGAAGCCCTTGCCCGGGCCCGGGAGCTGGGCCTTTTAATCTGAAGCATCACCACACCGGCTATTTTTTGTGATGCGCGTCACACTTCTGCCGAACTATTACACCCGACTACGCCCTTTGGACGATCCGGCTACGCCCCTCTTTCTTCTATGATGATTTCGAAGGTGAGGCGAGCCCTCACCAGGAATTCTGAAACTTCAGGCCTTCAGACTTCTTGTTCCGCGTTGTTTCGACGCCCGGGTTCATAAAGAACCCCTCTTGATAAGAGCCATTCCTTACCGGATGGCTCTTTTTTTATGGGACAACGCTCAATGTTCGATGATTCGACGGAACGGTGGGAGGGCATCGAGCAATAATTGCCCATACCGTCGTGCCACAATCCGGCGGTCGAGGATGGTGACTCGCCCGGTGTCCTGCTCGGTTCGCAGCAGCCGGCCAACAGCCTGAACCAGTTTTATGGAGGCATCCGGCACGGTGATTTCCATGAAAGGGTTTCCGCCACGCTGTGTCACCCACTCCGCCAGACTGGCCTCAATGGGATCATCAGGCACGGAGAACGGTAACCGGGTAATCACGACATGGCTCAGGTACTTGCCCGGCAGGTCGATACCCTCCGCGAAGCTGGCCACACCGAACAGCACGCTGGGACGCCCCTCATCGACCCGAGCGCAGTGCTGGCGAAGCACCTCACCCTTGGCCATATCGTCCTGGGTAATGATCAGATCCGGGTATTCCGGCGCCAGGGCATCCCGCACCAGTTGCATCTGCCGCCGGGCCGTAAACAGTACCAGGGTTGCCTTCTCGCCCGCCCACAGGTCCGGCAAGCGGGCCACCAGGGCATCGGTGAACGCATCGTCTGTGGGCATCGCGGTCATGGCAGGCACTTCCACCGTGGCCATTTCGGCATACCGGAATGAGCTGGGCACCACCAGGAAACGACTGGCCTCCGGCAGGCCGGCCCGGGCTTGCAGCCGGTCAAACCGGCCAAGTGCTGTCAGCGTGGCGCTGGTCAGGACGGCACCATAAGCTCTAGACCACAGACGGGAATACAGCAGGTTATCGGCCAGCACCGGACTGCTGTACAAGGTTATGTCTTCTGCATGATCCCAGCGCTGACGTACCGCCCACCGGGCAGGCGGGGGGCTTTTAAGCCGCAGGCGCGGCTTACCGGACTCCTCGTCGCTGGACGTATCGTCTTCCGCCGGTTTGCTTCCAGTTGCCTCACCCCAGGCCGCCCATAGGCGCAGCTGGTCTTCTGAACGGGCGTGGAAGGAGCCGATGACCGGATACCAGGACTCCGCCGTTTCCCGATCCACATCGTGTTCCTTGCGTTCGTCGAATGCTTTCTGCAATTCATCCGCCAACACGCCAAGCTGACGCACCAGGTTTGCCGTAACCAGCCTCGCATTGGCTGCCAGTTCAGCCAGGGTCTCAGGCAGTTCGCCTTCGGGGTAACGCCACTGGGCGGAGCGTCGTTCCTCACTGAATTCCCAGCCGGTGTTCTGCTCCGCTTCGTCATAGACCTCGGTCAACGCCACATCCACCTCACGGGAGGCATGACTGACCCGATCGATCGTTTTGGCGGCCAGGGTCGAAGGTGCCAGATACGGCTGCATCTTACCCAGTGCCTGGGACAACTGCTTCAGCCACTGGCGCGTGGCATTGAGCGGAACCGAGGCGGCGAAATGATTGAGCGCCTTGTCCGGCAGGTGATGAGCCTCATCAAAAATAAACAGGGCATTTTCCGGTTCGGGCAGAATCGCACCGCCACCCAAGGCTAGGTCAGCCAGTACCAGATCGTGGTTGGCAACCACGATATCGGCGTCGTCCAGATCCTTGCGGGCGTCGAAGAACGCGCAGCTGTCAAAATAGCTGCAGTGCCGGTTGGTGCATTGGCGATGATCCGTGGTCACCTGACGCCAGATATCATCGGGGATCTGATCCGGCCAATGATCGCGGTCACCGTCCCAGGCCCGGGAGCCGTAGCTGGCGAGCATTTCTTCGAAGAACGCACGGGTTCCCGGCTCCTGTTGCCCCGGACTGTCCAGAAGAAACAGTGGCATGGTGTCGCTGTCGCCGTTGCCCTCGTCGTGTAGGCGCGCTTCCAGTCTGGACATACAAAGGTAACGTCCCCGGCCTTTCGCCAGAGTCCACGAGAAGTCGAGTTTACTGTGCTTTCGCAGGTCCGGCAGATCCTTGTGCACGATCTGGTCCTGCAGTGCGACGGTGGCCGTGGATATCACCAGGGTTTTCCCCAACGCCTTCGCCACCGGAATCGCCGCAATCAGGTACGCCAGGGTTTTCCCGGTTCCGGTCCCTGCCTCCACAACGCAGGCCGCCGGTGGCGAGGTACGCTGACCGTCATTCTCCGTGATATCGCCCATGTAGCGGGCAATTTCGGCAATCATCAGGCGCTGCCCGTAGCGCGCTCGAACGTCCTTGCCTGCCAGAACATCACGGTAACTTTGCTGGATCTGCTGTTTGGTCTCGTCGGAAAGGGCCATCAGCGAGGACTCATCCAGTCGCGTACCACGCCAACCCGGAAACGTCGGCCGTCTTTGCTGAGCTCAACGCCGTCTTCGGTGATGCGCTCGACTCGAATGCCGGAAAACGTATCGCCGACCCTCATGTACTGGTTATTAATCATGACCCGCCTGGCCGCGGGTTCAGAGGCATAGATATGGCTGTTAAAGATCAAATCGGGAATACTCTTCTGGAATGGCAGTGGCAATTCCACCAGATGGGGCACCCGCTCCTGGGAAACTGGCTCCGACATCTGTGCGGCGCTCACAGGTTCATTTACGCTCCGGTTGGGCACGATGATCGTCGGCCGCAACCGGGATTCGGCCTCGCCGGATTCCGCCACTGCGGCTTGTGGCGTGAGCTGCTCGGGCTCAGGCTCCTGCGCGGGTTCGGGTTCCGGCGCAGGCTTGGGGGCCACCTCGGTTTGTGGTTCAGCCTGGGTCACCGCCTGCGCGTTCGATCCTTCAGGCACCGTCCCACTCACGCGAGCGTCCGGCGCAGGCACAACAGACGGCCAGAAGATCACCAGCAGCACCGCCGCATTGATTATCAACGCCACTGCGATCCAGAGTGCGGCCGGCGATCGCTTCTTTCGGGGCTTATGAATCAACTGGACCTGCTGCCCCAGGTCGGGCACCTTACCCTGGCGCCGTTCCGTCTCGGATTTTCTGAGGGCATCGAGAATGTAGGACATCAGTTCTTACCGCCCTGGGCTGTGTTGCTGAGCCGTGGCACGTCGGCCCCCAGATCATTGTTAACCTGAATGATGGTCATGGCACCGGCAATACCGTCCACAGTCAGCCCCTTACGGGACTGGAACCAGCGTATCTGTTCATCCAGTGCCATGCGCTTTACACGATCACTTTCCTCACGATCGCTGCCGTGAATATCCGCCAGTTCCATCATCCGCGACCCCATCCATAGCTGCTCGCTGGTCCCGGGGTCCTGAGCAAGGTCATTCCTCATATAGGGCGGCAGTTGCCAGAGTACCGTGAACTCACCGAACCAATAAGCTTCCAGTTCACTGAAATCAACCGCCACCTCTCCACCAGCAGTCAGCAATATCGCCGTCGGCCCCTCCAGTCTTCGGAGTGTCGCAAAGCGTTGACGGTCGCCCTCCCTCAATTCCAGTACCGCGGGCCTGTCGAGGCGCTCCAGACTCCGACGGGTTCCCTGCTGCTCCAGGCACCGCAGGCCATTGGCGACCGCGAACTGGCAGGCCGAGGGGAAATCTGACATCACGTAGTCGAGGTCCCAGGCGGAGAACAGCAGTCGGAAGGCCTGGCCAGATGATCGCGCATGGCGCATCAGGTCAAAGCGTTCCGCTGAGTCAGACTCCGCGTTTGCGGGCCCGGTGCCAGAGTCCGGATCAAAACGCTCGATGGTGCCCTCCCGCTGCTCGGGCTCTTCCGCCGTCGATGAGAGGGGCATATTGCCACTTCCGGCTTCACTGGCCTGGGGTGCCGACGAGTGCAAATCCCGCCCATAGTAAAGCCCTGCGGTGGCAACGACCGCTAGCACCAGTGACGCAACCAGCACCAGGCTGCCGGAACGTCGACCGCCACGGCTCGCGGGTGCTCTCTGTAATCCTCCGTTCACCTCACGGGCCGCCGTCCCGATATGAGCGGCGGTGATCAGGTGCTCGCCTTCCGCATAGGCGCCCAGCAACGCCCGGTCACTGATCAGATTGATCAGACGGGGGATCCCATCGCTGGCTTTAAACAGCTTGCGTATGGCTGCCGGAGTAAAGATATCCGCCCGCATGCCCGCCACGCCAAGCCGGTAGCGCAGGTAGCCTGGCAGTTCATCACGGTTCAGGGCATCCAGATGGTAGCGCGCCGTTACACGCTGGTTCAGCTGTCGGAGCTCGGGACGGGCAAGCAACGCCTGCAGCTCGGGCTGGCCAAGGAGCACAATCTGAAGAAGCTTTTTCTCAGCGGTTTCCAGATTCGTCAGTAACCGGAGCTGCTCCAGGACGTCCGCCGACAGGTTCTGGGCTTCATCAATCATCAGGACCTTGTGACGCCCCGCCGCATGGGCCTTGAGGAGATCTGCATTGATCAGGTCAACCAACTGCTTGATGCTCGCGCCAACCGGATGGGAAATTTCGAGCTCGTCACAAACCGACGACAGCAGCTCCCTCGCAGACAGCCTTGGGTTGAGAATCAGCGCGATATCGACGTGTTCGGGGACATTTTCGATGAAGCACCGGCTCACGGTGGTTTTGCCCGTGCCCACTTCTCCGGTAATCACAATGAAACCACCCTGCCCCTGAACACCATACATAAGGTGGGCAAGCGCCTCCTTGTGGCGCTCGCTGAGGTATAAATAGCGGGGATCCGGAGCAATCGAAAACGGGGGTTCCCGAAAACCGAAGAAATCGTAGTACATGAGTGTCCAGTCAGGTGCTCAGGCGGAGCGTGATGAGGTCGCGAAAGATGTCTATACCGCCAGCCTCCAAGCCATCGGCGTATCATAACGCCCGGCTCCGGGGAATGTCATCTCACGACGCGCCGGAATCTGCCCCACTGACCAGTTTCAGCTCGCCGCTGGTACGTTTTTGCTGGCTCTTGAGCCGGCGCACGCAACGCTCCAGCGTTTTGGAGATACGCGCGTGGGACCGGATCATCGAGATTTTCGGCCAGGTTGCGCGCTCGCCCGCAAGAATCATTTCCTTGACGTATTCCGGTTCGGGATTGCTGAGCATCCGTCGGAAGTCCCGCATCCGGTAGGAAGGCGCAATGGTTACATCCCCCGAATAACGCTGGGCCATGATTGTGTACATCTGTCCGGAGAGTTGTCTCAGCAACTCCGGCCGGACCCGTTTGCGAAGGTAATCGAAAAGTCCCTGGCCGTGGAACTGGATTTCCGATTTCATCAGGTGCAGAGGCAACTTTGCCAGGCTCAGTTTTTCGTCACGACCACTGCCCGCCAGGAATGGCACCACGTGAGGGTTGGTCTGGCTGACGATGGTGTAATTGACGTCATACAGGTGCATTAATCGCTCGATGGGCAGATCACTTACCACCGAGCCGTCCACGAACTTGAGACGCGGCATATATGGAAGAGAGTGGCCATGGATGTCTTTTTTCATCAATGTCACTGGTGGAAATATGCCGGGAACCGCGGCACTGGCCAACACCGCACTCCACACCAGCAAGTAGGGAGACGTGTAACCACACAGCAGGCGCGCCTTCTGGTGCGCTTGCACCGGCGACACACTGACGTTGATCGAGCGACCCGTTCGCTGGAAAGCCTCCTCAAAGGTAAGCTCGCCAATGTTGGCCCGCAGGCAGGATTTGAGCTGCTCCTGATCCATCAGCCCATCGCCGCGGATCGCACTCATCAGACCTCGCCACTTCCAAGCTTTCAGGTGATGGTTCTCCGGAACCAGCATTTCGGGAATTTCCGCGTCGGTATGAACGCCGAGAATGCCCGCAATAATGGCGCCGATACTGGAGCCGGCAATCACCTGCGGCAGCAGCCCTTTCTCCCAGAGTGCCTTGATCACGCCAAAGTGGAACATGCCCAGGGTTGCTCCGCCGCTTAACAGTAAGGCCGGTCGGCCGAAACTGTTGAGGGTATCGCGGAAGAACTGCAGTTTGTCCGCCACCGGGAAGCCCGGCACCGGGTGATCGCAGAGAAAATCCAGGGCTTCGCACACCTGATTGATGTACTCTTCGATCAGGTGTTTGGTACCGACTCGCGAACGGGTGTAGAGCGCCGGGTTGCCCATATTGCCCAGGTCATGGTGCAGCCCCTCCCGCAGGGCTCGCTTGAGCCGCTCGAAATCGTTCTGCTGACGGTATTGGCGCAAGTTGCTCAGGCGGTCATAGATCAGCTCATAGTGGTAGAGATCGGATACGAAATCTTCCTTCCACTCGGCGTTTCCCTCAAGAAAATCCAGCTCCAACGCCGCGGCTTTCCAAACTTCATAATTGGGGGCCTCGGCCAGCATTTTACGAAATTTGCGAATCCGGTCGTCGGTCATGGGCGTCAGAAATCGTCCAGCATCAGGTCTTCGTCTTCCTCTGCAAACGGATCGGACGTGGTTTTCCCATCGTTGATGAGGAACTCACGGCGCTGCAGATACGCGTTTCTAACAAAAGTATAGCCGTCACCGGACATAAAGCTTTCCGCCGGGATCAGGTCCGCTCGCTGATCCACGATCTGCAATGCGCGGGCGTAGTACACATCCGGCGTTTCCGCGTAGTTCCACGCCGATGGCAGGAACATCATGTCTGTCCCCAGCCCGGCAAAATCTCGAGGATTGGAGGGCCCAAGAAAAGGCAGCATCAGATAGGGCCCGGAACCTACGCCCCAATAACCCAGGGTCTGGCCGAAGTCCTCCGGCTGTTCCGGAAGATCAAAAGCCGTGGCGACGTCAATCAGGCCACCCAATCCGAACACCGTGTTGTAGGTAAACCGGCCCGCCGCCACCACAGCCGATTCGCCCTTGAGCTGGAACAGGCTGTTGGCGAAATTGCGGATTTCAGTCAGGTTGTTGAAGAAATTGCTTACGGCGCGGTCCGCAAAATCCGGCATGACCGTCCGGTAACCGCTGGCGATTGGTCTGAGGAACCAGTCATCAATCGCCTCGTTGAACCCATAAACCTTGCGGTTCCAGTTTTCGTAAGGGTCTGATTCGTTGACCGCCCCGTATTGCTCGGGCGCAGGTTCCTGCACATTCTGGGCGGTGACACCAGTGCTGACCAGTGCCAGGAAGATCACGAAAGCAAGCCGGATCGGCGTGCATCGGTTGTCTGAATATGTCATCTGAGAGCCTGAGGTTGTTATTTCCGTTTCTGTTCGTCGAGAATACCGGCTCTGCTATTCTTTTTATTCGCTCTCAGGTTCGGAGGAACCCAATGTCAGTACCGGGAAATCTAGTCAACACCCTGTCCATGCCCCTGCGCTGGGGAGACATGGATGCATACGGTCACGCTAACAATACGGTTTATTTCCGTTTCATGGAGGAAGCACGGATCGTATGGCTGGCGTCCCTGAACCTGGGCGGCCCAGGAGCCGCGGATGGTCCCATTATTATAACGACCAGCGCCACCTTCCTGAAGGAATTGAGTCACCCGGCTTCAGTCATCGTGAAAACATACGCTGACAAGGCCGGTAATACCAGCCTTGATACGTATCACACACTGACCGACGCCGAATCCGGCGAACTCTATGCCGAAGGCTATGCGAAGATTGTCTGGTTTGATCGCGTCAACCGGTCTTCAATGCCCCTACCCGATGCACTCAGGGAGCTGGCGACCGGCTGATCAGCCCCGCTATCGGCGGCGTACCACAACGCTGCCGATGGAATAACCCGCCCCGAAGGAACAGATCACGCCCAGTTGACCGGAGGTCAGGTCGTCCTTGTGCTTGTGGAACGCGATTATCGAACCGGCGGAACTGGTGTTGGCGTATTCGTCGAGAATAACCGGCGCTTCATCGGTGTCGGCATCCCGCCCCAGAACTTTCCGCGCAATCAACTGGTTCATGTTGAGGTTGGCCTGGTGCAGCCACATCCTGCGCAGATCGGCCGGTGTCAGAGACAGGCGCTCAAGTTGTGACAGGATGGTTTCGGCCACCAGCGGCGATACCTCTTTGAATACTTTTCTGCCCTGCTGGACAAACAGTTTGTCAGGCTTGCCAACCCCGGACTCGTCCGCACGGTTGAGGAAGCCGAAGTTATTGCGGATATTGTTGGAGAACTTGGTTTTGAGACTGGTGCCCAGGATCTCAAAGCCATGGCCCTCTGGCACATCTTCCTCCCGTTGCACCAGAATGGCGGTGCAGGCATCACCGAAGATGAAATGGCTGTCGCGGTCACGGAAATTCAGGTGGCCGGAACAGATCTCCGGGCTCACCACGAGCACTGCTCGTGCGCTGCCATTCTCCACCGAATTCACCGCGGCCTGCAGGCCAAATGTGGCAGAACTGCAGGCCACATTCATGTCATAGGCAAACCCGTCGATTCCCAGGGCTTCCTGGACTTCGATGGACACCGCCGGGTAGGCCCGCTGCAGGTTGGAACACGCCACGATCACCGCATCCACGTCAGCCGTGGTCTTACCGGCCTGATCAAGGGCTTCACGGCACGCCACAACCGCCATTTCACACTGGACCGATGGCTCATCATTGCTGCGATCCGGTATGTGAGGCGTCATCCGCCGGGGATCAAGAATGCCCTGCTTGTCGATCACATGCCGGCGTTTGATTCCGGACGCCTTTTCAATGAACGCAGAAGACGATGGCTGCAGTGGCTCTCGTTCGCCGCTGGCAATCTCATCGGCAAATCGGGCATTTTCAAGCTCAACAAAGGCATTGAACGCCTCCACCAGCTCGTCGTTATCAATGGTTGCAGGCGGTGTGTACAGACCGGTTCCGCTAATGACGGCTTTAATCACGCTAACCCCACGTCAACTGTCTACAAAAAGTGAAAGAGAATTCCGACAATGCACCAAATAGTAACACAGTCCCGGAGTTTTGCCCGCGCCGACCAAAGTCTCACACCCGGGTCTTCTCCCATTGCCGGTCCAGACGTTTGACAGACACCGGCATGGCCGTGCCCAACTGCTGGGCAAAGAACGACACCCTGAATTCTTCCAGCATCCACCGGTACTGACTCAGTTCTGGATCGCGCACGCCCTGCCGCTGCTGCTGCTCATATTTGCTGGCGTAGCGGGACCATAGCGGATCGATGGTATGAAGGAATTCCCGCTCACGACCCAGCTCCCGCGGCATCTTTTCGAACCTGACGGCAGCCGCCTCAAAATACCGCCCGAACTGATCAAGCCAGAACATCGGCGTGGCAACCAGAAACCCGGGGTAGACCAGATTCTGGAGCTGGAATTTCAAGTCCGCCATGCTGTTGGCCAGTGGCAGGCTGATCTTTCCCTTCAGCTTCCTGGCAATCTGATGATAGCCTTTCATGGCGTCATGCAACCGGCCATCCGCCTGCTCCAGCGCCGGGATGAAATCCCCCCTTCCCTCATTGAAGCACTGGTCGAACTGAGCCCGGTCTCGCGGAATCCCGTCCGCCAGAAAGTGAGACATGGCGGTCGCCAGCAGCAGGTCATCCAGCAACACCTTCGCCTGACCCACCGGCGCGAACATTAACGCCGATGCCTTGAAGTGAGGTAACTTGCGCTCGAGATCCTCCAGCGTATTCCCGAACCGGTTGATGATCAGTCGCGCGATACCTTGACGTGTTGCGTCTTCTGCTGTCAGGGGATCAAGGTAGCGAACGGCCTTGACGGCACGGCCCTGGTCCTCAAGCGCCGGATAAACCGTCACCTGCATGCCGCCCCGCTCGGTCTGGACAGATTCCGGAAGCGAGCCGAACTGCCAATCCTCGTGCACCTGATCGGATTCGGTGTCATCATCACTCCGGGCCGCCGAGGCAAGCGCTTCCTCAGCCTGACCATCCAGCTCACCCTGTAATGCGGCGGTTTCCCGGCCTTCGGCAAGCACTTTGCCTCCGTCGCCGAGTACGCGGACATTCATCCGCAGGTACCGGGGCAGCTCACTTTCAGACCAAGCCTCGGGGTCAATCCTGACTCCGGTCATCCTGCGCAATTGCTCGCCCAGTTGAAGCGCCAGGGGCTGGTTCGACGGTTGCATGTTCTCCAGCGCCGCATCAACGAAATCTGGCACCGGCACAAAATTTCGCCGCAGAGCCTTGGGCAACCCTTTGACCAGGGCAATGCATTTCTCCCGCAGCAACCCGGGGACCAGCCATTCCAGGCGTCGGGCCGGTATCTGCTTGAGTGCCATCAAGGGCACCTGCAGCGTGACGCCATCTCTTTCACTGGTGGGCTCGAATTCGTAGCTCAATGGGTACTGAACGCCCTCCCACGCGAGGTAGTCCGGGTAGAGATTCTCAGCCTGTTCATCCATGGGGCGCTGGAGGATATCCTGCTCCGTCAACTCCATGTTCTTCAACTCTTCGGCGCTGAGCCCCTTCCACCACGCCTCAAAATGCCGGCCACTGACAATCTCCTGGGGCAATCGTTGATCATAGAACGCCACCAGCGCTTCGTCGTCCACCAGCAGGTCCCGCCGCCGGGTCTTCTTTTCCAGGTTCTCAACCGAATCCAGCAACGCCCGGTTTCGTTCGATAAACGGCGCGCGGGATCGGTAATCCCCTTCGACCAGGGCCCGGCGGATAAACAGGTCACGGCACTCCCGTGGGTCCACCTTGCTATAGGGAATACAGCGGCGGGGAACCACATCAAGACCGTAAAGCGTCACCTTCTCATAGCCCATCACCTGGGCCCGCTTTTGTTCCCAGTGCGGTTCAAAGTAATGATGCTTCACCACATGACCGGCCAGCGGCTCGATCCATTCCGGCTGGATCGCCGCGACGGTGCGGGCGAACACGCGACTGGTTTCGACGATTTCTCCCGCCACAATCCATTTGGGTGCACTTTTGGCGACCCTGGAGCCCGGAAAGATGGTCACTTTGCGGTTTCGCGTTGCCAGGTATTCCCGTTTCTCCACTTTCACCGCGACCTGCCCGAGCAGGCCTGCAAGAATCGCTTTGTGAAGCGAATCATAATTGGCCGGCTCAGTATTGATGGCGAGCTTCTGTTCTCGGCAGATCAGGGTCAGCTGGCGGTGTATGTCCCGCCACTCTCGCATCCGCATCCACGACAGGAAGGTTTTCTGACACAGCTTTTTCAACTGGTTCTGGGACAGTTCCTGACGTTGTTCCTCGTAGAACCGCCACAGGTTCAGCAGGCTGGCGAAGTCAGACTCTTTGTCGTTGAACGGCGCATGGGCCTGATCCGCCGCCTGTTGCTTCTCCTGCGGTCGTTCCCTGGGGTCCTGGATACTCAGGCCAGCGATGATGACCAGGGTTTCGGACAGGCTTCCCAGCTCCGATGCGGTCACCAGCATCCGCGCAAGGCGCGGGTCGAGGGGCAGACGCGACATGGTCTGTCCCAGACGCGTGACCCTGCGCCGATCGTCCACTGCCCCCAGCTCCTCCAGCAGTTTGTAGCCATCGTTGATCAGGCGTTTGTCAGGCGCCTCAAGGAAAGGAAAATGGCGAATATCTCCCAATCCTGTCGTGGCCATCTGAAGAATGACGGACGCCAGGTTGGTACGAAGGATCTCCGGGTCGGTGTATTCCGGACGATTGATGAAATCGGTCTCATCAAAGAGTCGAAAGCAGATACCCGGGGCCACGCGACCACAGCGCCCTGCCCGCTGATTGGCGCTGGCCTGGGAGATGGCCTCAATGGGCAGACGCTGAATCTTGGAACGCACGCTGTACCGGCTGATTCGGGCTACGCCGGTGTCGATGACGTAACGAATACCCGGTACGGTCAGTGAGGTTTCCGCCACGTTGGTTGAAAGCACCAGGCGGCGGCCCCGGTGACCCTGGAACACCCGATTCTGCTCCTGATTGCTGAGCCGGGAGTAAAGAGGGAGTACTTCCGTGTGCTTCAGATCGACGTGGCGTAGCACCTTGCTCAGGTTCCGGATTTCCCGCTCTCCCGGGAGAAAAACCAGCACGTCACCTGGCGGCTTCTTTTCCTGGCGTTCGTGCTGTTCAATTTCCTCCAGTGCACTGAGCACGCCATCGGTCCAACCCTGGTCACGATCGTCTTCGTCACCCGTCAGTGGTCGGTAGCGGATGTCCACCGGATAGGTCCGGCCGCTGACTTCAATCACCGGAGCGTCGTTGAAGAAATCGCTGAAGCGCTCCACTTCGATGGTTGCCGAGGTAATAATGACTTTCAGATCGGGACGTTTTGGCAGCAACTGACGCAGGTAACCGAGAAGGAAGTCGATATTGAGGCTTCGTTCATGGGCCTCGTCAATAATCAGGGTGTCGTAGCGGTCAAGGAAGCGGTCGTGCTGGATTTCCGCCAGCAGGATACCGTCGGTCATGACCTTGACCCGTGACTGCTCAGAGGTGGTGTCGGTGAATCGTACCTGGTAGCCCACCTGCTGACCGGTCTGCTCTCCCAACTCTTCAGCAATACGCCCCGCCACGGTCCTGGCAGCAATTCGTCGTGGCTGGGTATGCCCGATCAGGCCCCGGATGCCCCGTCCACTGTTCAGGCAGATTTTGGGAATCTGGGTGGTCTTACCGGAACCGGTTTCGCCGGCCACGATCACCACCTGGTGCTGCTCGATGGCGTTACGGATATCCTCAACCCGCTCCGATACCGGCAGCTCTGGCGGAAAACTGGCGGGTTTGTGCAGAGCCTGTCGCTGCTGGACCCTGGCCAGCCCCCGGTCCAGCCAGCCCGCCATTTTTTCCAGATCTTTCTGTCCCGGCTTTCCTTTCTTACGCGCCAGCAGCTTGTGGATGCGCGCAGCCTCCTGCTGGTTACAGGCGTCCAGCTGTTCCATGACGGCTTTCACAGCGGCCGAATTGTCCGGACTTGCGGGAGAGGGAGGTGTACGGGTCATGAAAGGAAGTCACCAACGGTCGTTAGGGTCAATCGAATGGCGTCAGTCTAACGGGATAGGCCGCCCGGTTAAACGGAAAAACCCCGCCGTAGCGGGGTCATTCCTGCCGTCAAAGCCTGGCGGGCCAGGCTTGTGCCGGGATTCTGACTACTTGTTCGCTTCGTCGCGCAGTTCGCGACGCAGAATCTTGCCCACGTTGGTCTTGGGCAGCTCATCACGGAACTCAAAGTTTTTGGGCACCTTGTACGCGGTCAGTCGCTCGCGGCAGAACTCCTTCAGTTCATTCTCGGATACGCCCTCAGCGGTCGCGACCAGGTACACTTTCACTGCCTCGCCACTTTTCGCATCGGGAATACCAACCGCTGCACACTCCACCACCTTCGGATGGCTGCTGACTACATCCTCGATTTCGTTCGGGAACACGTTAAAGCCAGAGACAATGATCATGTCCTTCTTGCGGTCCACAATGCGGATGTAGCCGTCTTCCTGAATAAGGGCGATGTCGCCGGTCTGCAGGAAGCCGTCTTCGGTGAAGGATTTCTGGGTGTCTTCCGGACGCTGCCAGTAACCGCGCATCACCTGCGGGCCTTTGACGCAAAGTTCACCTGGCTCGCCCAGCGGTGTTTCATTGCCTTCATCGTCGATGGTTTTGACCACGGTTGAAGGGATCGGCAATCCGATGGTACCGAGCTGGATGGCACTGTGAGGGTTGAACGTGACAACCGGAGACGTCTCCGTCATGCCGTAACCTTCACTGATCTCACACCCGGTCACACGCTGCCACATCTTGGCGGTGTCGCTGGTCAGTGCCATACCACCGGAGGATGTCAACTTGAGCGAGCTGAAATCGAGAGCCTGGAAATCCTCGTTGTTGCACAACGCCACGAACAGTGTGTTCAATCCCAGGAAGGCAGTGAATTTGTGGTTCTTCAGTTCCTTCACAAACCCCGGTATGTCACGGGGATTGGGGATGAGCACGTTGTGCGCACCGGCTTCCAGCATGATGCCGCAGTTCAGCGTGAAGGAATAAATGTGATACAGCGGCAGCGGCGCGATCACGATTTCCTGACCTTCCACCACGATGTCTTCCATCATCGGTCGGGTCTGGAGCAGGTTCGCCACAAGATTGCCATGAGTCAGCATGGCGCCCTTTGCAACACCCGTTGTGCCACCGGTGTACTGGAGAACGGCGATATCGTCCTGCTTGCATTCCACCGGCGTGAACTTCTCACGGGCACCTGCGCTCAGCACCGCTGGCAACTTGTGGGCCTGGGGCAGATTGAACGGTGGCACCATCTTCTTCACATGCTTGATCACCGCGTTCATCAGGGTGCGCTTGATGGGCGAATGCATATCGGCAATTTCAGTCACGATCACGTGCTCAATGCCGGTATGGGGCAGAACTTTCTCAGCGTTCTCCGCCATGTTCGCCAGAACCACCAGGGCTTTGGCTCCGGAGTCGTTGAACTGGTGCTCCATCTCACGGGTGGTGTAAAGCGGGTTGGTGTTGACGACGATCAGGCCAGCTCGCATGGCACCAAACACCACGACCGGATACTGGCTGACGTTCGGCATCTGCACGGCGATTCGATCGCCGGGCTTGAGATCGGTCTTGTTCTGGAGCCAGGCAGCGAAATTGCGGCTCTGGGTGTCGAGGTCACGATAGGTCAGGGTTGCGCCCACGGCACTGAAGGCCGGCCGGTCCGCGTACTTTTTGACGGCCTGGTCAAATACGTCAACCATGCTTTTGTATTTGTTGAGGTCAACCTCACGGGGGACACCAGCGGGGTATTTGTCCTGATAGAACTGCTCGAAATCCATCACCATCTCCTGTCGGGCGCTTGTGTTTATAATGATTTACCAATGCCAGCCTGATCATAAAATCAACCCGACAAAAGTATCAGCCTAAAAATGAGGGGGAGAGAATAGCAGTTTTGTGATCGATGAGGTAGTTTTCGAAACACGCCTGATACACCCCTACTGACGACTGAAACGTCCGGAGAACACCATGAGCAACACCCCCGAAAACCTCGAGAACCTGACTTACGACGAACTCAAAGAAGGTGATACCGCCAGGTTTGTCCGTACCCTGACCGAGGATGAGCTGGTGCTGTTTGCGGCGGTCTCAGGGGATGTGAATCCGGTGCATCTGGACGCAGAGTTTGCTGCCGGGTCCATGTTCAAAGAGCGGATTGCCCACGGCATGTGGAGCGGCTCATTGATATCAGCGGCACTGGCCACGGTTATGCCCGGACCGGGCACCATCTACCTGGAACAGGGACTGTCTTTCAAACGCCCCGTGCGGGTTAATGACACCCTCACGGTGGCGCTGACCGTACTGAGCAAAGAACCGAAGAACCGTGTGGTAATGGGCTGCGAGGTTCGCAATCAGAAGGACGAAGTGGTGGTCAGCGGCGAAGCCAAAGTCATCGCGCCAACCACGAAATTGACCCTCAGCACACCAAAACTGCCCAGGATTACCATCGAACACTGATTATCCCGGTAGAAAATCGATCGGGAATTTCACCTTGCGGGTCGCCACATCCGCTGACCCGAAGTTGAACAGACGAACACGGGTGGCAATACGCCGCTCGAGTTCCGGGTGATCCAGTTCGGAGCTCACCACTTCGCAACTTGATACCGTTCCATCCGGTTCGATGACCAGTTCCAGAAGCACCTGCCCCTCCAGGGTCGGGTCCTGACGCAGTTCGCGGCGATAAATCGAATACAGGGCGGTTTTCTGGGCGTCGAACACATGGCGGATGTTGCTCATCCCCCGCTCCGCCGGTCTGCTCGGCGTAGCGGATTGTGTATTTCTTGGTTCGGGGTCGGGTGCCACGGCCACTTCACGCACCTGATGTCGCTCCACCTCGACGTCCCTGGTCGGTCCTTTTTCGGTAGCCACCCCACCACTGCCCCGCAGTGTGTCGGCGGGCTCTTCCTGTTGACTCACCACCTCAGCGTCCACGTTCGCTTGCCGAACCTTGCCGCGCGCGGGCTCGGACTGACGCAGGGTCGCCAGTTGGTCTTTCATTGCCAACAGCCCGGAGCGGGAAGCCGTTTCGCGAGCCTGCTCCACACTCTGCTGCCGGGGTTGTGCTGGTGCCTGCTGTGACTCTGGTGTCGGAGCGGTCGCCAGCGATTCGTCCGAAGGTGCAGGCTCAGGTTGTGGCTCTGGTTCCTGTACTGGCTCGGGCTCCGATATTGGCTCTGGCTCAGGTTCTGGCACGGCCACCGGCTCGGGTGGCCTTCGCTGTTCCACGAGCTTTGCGAGTCTTGGTGGTACTTTTTCCTGTTCACTGCGGTCAATGTCGGGCACATCCACCAGCGGTATTACGACAGCCACTGGCAGGCACAGCAGGAAAAACATCAGCAGGATCCACCCAAAGCGGGCGTTTTCACCACGCTCTGGTGTCCATGGCAGTCCCCTCTGCCGACTGGATGGCTCAACCATTGCGAACCTCCCCGGCAGATTCCACAGCCAGCTTTACCTGGCGGTAGCCCTGATCCACACAGGTCTGCATGATCTTGCGCAACAGCGGGTAATCAGTATCGCGGCCGGCCATAATGGTCACTTCAAAGCCGTTGGCCGGCGTCTCGCCCTGGCGTTCACGCCGCCAATCAAGCTCCCGGGCCAGGCCAGACACTACCGGGTCGTCTGCCGCAATACTATCCACCCGCGCGACTTCGCGCCCCTGCACGAGTATCGACCGGTCACTGACCTGCACAGTCAGTGTATCCCGGGCCTCAAGCGCAGCCGTGGAAACCGGCAATGGCACGTCGGCAGTATTCTGCATCACCTTGACGTCGGACGAATTGACCATCAGGAAAAACACCAGGATGGTGAATATATCCATGAGAGACACAAGGTTGAGACCGCCGGCCCGATGCATCCTGCGGTAGTGCCGCTGCATTCTGCGCGCACGCCGGGACGTCTTCATACGCCTCCCTCCACTTTCCGGCGCTCCGCATCCCGCTGCGCTGTCAGTTCACGGTTATCCGGCGCATCTGCCAGGGAAACATCCGGAAACAACTCAGCCTGAACCACGCTGGCTGCGACCACGGCTTCGTAGGACCGAACCGTGTCCATGGCCGTGACCAGCGTCTGATAGTCAATTTCAGCCCCCACTTCGAGAACGATGTCGGTCTTATCCGGCACCCTGGCCTTGATCTGGCCAAGGATGTCCCTCAGGCCTGAAAAGTCCTGATCGCCCGCTATCAGCGGCAAGGTTCGAATGACACCCCGATTGCTGTCGGAGACTTCCATACCATCGGGAATAATCGTCACTACCAGCCGCAGCTCTTCCGCCGCTGGCGCTTCTCCCGACTCCATACCGGGGAAGTTAAGCTCGATGGTACGGATCTGGGTGAACACCATTCCCAGCAGCAGAACCGGCACCAGTACGATCATCAGATTGAGAAACGCGGTGATGTCCAGTTCCGGGCTGCTGACGGCCCTGCGATGTCTGCGTCTCATCCTGCCTCCCGGATCAAGCCGCTGTATGACTGCTGGTCTGGGCAGAGATGATATTCAACAATTTGACGCCAGCCATTTCGAAGCTGTCGACGATCTCATTCGTGCGGGTCTGCAATAAGGCATGGAACATCAGCAACGGGATGGCGGACATCAGGCCAAACGCCGTCGTGTTCATGGCGACGGAAATACTCTCCGACAGCAGCGTTGCCTTCTGAGCCGGATCGGCTGCGGCAACAGCGGTGAACGCCGAAATGAGACCGATGATAGTCCCCAGCAGCCCCATCAGGGTGGCAATATTGGCCAGGGTCGCCAGATACTGGGTGCGCTTTTCCAGGCGAGGCAGGACTTCCATCAGGCCCTCTTCCATGGCGTATTCAATGTCCTCCCGCCGGTGATTGTTCAGCAGGCGGCCGATACCGGCGCCCATGATTGAGGCGATGGCGCTGTCGGAGCTGTTGGCTGCCGTCATGGCACGCTGATAATCCCGCTTCTGTAATAACGGCAGGATGCCTTTTTCAAACGCCAGGCGATTGCGACGGCGCACCGTTCCCAGATAGATGAATCGCTCCAGGGTAATCGCCAGCCCAATGACAAGCACCAGCGCGATGGGATACATGAAAGGACCACCTTCCTGAAAAAATCGAATCACGGTTTCCAGCATAATCAGACTCCCGCAGTTACTGCGCAGACAGGGACGAACCCAGAGATGGGTTCAGGGTTTCACGAAAGCTCCGGTGACGCTCCAGCGCCACCGGGTCTATGGGTTCAAGCAATTCCGGCGCCTGGTCTTCAGGCTCCGCCCGTGGACGACGGGGAATGGAGGGCGGCTGCCAGGGGAGGATGTAGAGCACACCCGGATCATCGTCAGCGGAATAACTGGCGATACCTTCCACGCCCAGGGAGACTGAGTCCTCCGGTGTCGGTTCATCAGCCCCGACGGGCGCGGGCGCGAGTGCCACCAGCGCCGCCAATACACATGTCCTTACCGCTTCGATTGATGATGGTGACCTCGCTTCCCTGTTCATCTACTGGAGCCTCCGTTCCAGGTCGGCAATCCAACCGGAAACCGGTTGGTCCGCACTCTCCCCGATGAGGGCCTGGTAGTTGCGGTAATGGTCCAGCGCCGTGGTGAGATCCAGCAGGTACAGCTCAGAAATAACCGCGAGGTTGTAGTGAAGTTCCGGGGTTTCCGGAGCCGACTGGAGCCCTTCACGCAACAACGCTGCGGCTTCCTGAAAACGCCCTTCTTCCTTGAGCGACAAAGCACGATTGTTCAGACTCACCAGCGCTTCACCCGTCAGGCTGGACGCCGTTTCCGGTTGGGCTTCGGGCTGGTCCGTGGCCGGAGTCGAAGCGCAGCCCGCAAGCATCAGTAACAGACCGAAGACCGTCAGCCAGCGCACGTCACACATCATCCTGAGCCTCCCCTTTCCATGTCATCCACTGCACTTCACGGCTATACCGGCCGGGAAACAGGCTTGCCAGCACCTCGAGACTTTTCTCGATCCATTCGTTGATACCCGCGTCGGCAAGCCGCTGGTGATTTTCTGCGTGCAGCTCGATCGCACGTTCCTCGAAGGGATAGGCCTCCTCTTCCAGCAGCATCCGGTACTGGGCCTGTTCCAGATCGTTCAGATGACCGGGCACTTCTGAGTTCATCAGGGCCTGCGCCATTTCCCGGAATAGCTCAGCGCGCCGGAACAGGGTTTCCGCCGACACGCCAGCGGGGTCAAGCTCCTCCGCTTGCGTGAAACGCCGCTGCGCCCGCTCCATAGCCACTCGCTTCCGTTGAAGCGATTGCTCCAGTGGGTGGTCCAGCGTTATGGATACAAACTCCGCCGCAGCCGATCGACCCAACACCAAGGCCGACTGGGCTGCCCAGGCCAGGGTCTGTTTGGAGTGCCACTGGCTATCGAGCTCAGCCACTACCATTTGCTCGCGATAGGCATCGCTATCCACACCGGATTCAAGCAGGCGCTGACGCATTGTCTGGAGTCGCAGATGATCCGTTGCCGTCTCTGCACTCGGGGACTGTTGAAGAAACTCACCGTAAATCGCGTCTCTGGCCGCCCAATCGTCTCCCGCGTGCAACAGCTCTGCGGCCTTCAGCCTGCGCGGCCAGGGATCGGCTTCCCCTTTCGCTATGGAAAGGTGCTCTTCTGCCGCCCGCAACGGCTGGTCTGACGCGGTATAGGCCAGAACCAGTTTGTCACCGATACGGTCCGTCAGTTCATGATCGGGGTAGTCAGTGCGAAAACGATTGAACTCGTTGACAGCACTTTGCCACTGCTCGGACAGTAACAGGGTGTTGGCGGCGTCATAGCGTCCCTTGATGGCGATGACCGATCCAGGGCTGACCGAGTCCACCCGCCGGAAGTGCGCCACGGCAACGTCGGTCTCACCGGATTGCTGTGCAGCCTCCCCCTGACGATAGATCGCAGTGGCTAACTGCTGCTGTATCCTCTCGGCTTCGTCGGCACCGACACCTGCGATAGGGTGGTTGCTGAGAAGGTTGGCGGCCTGTCGCCACGCGTGTTCCGCCAGACCATGCCTTGCGGCGGATGTATGAACGTCCGCCAGCACGAGCCAGGCGCTGTAACGCTCGTCCGGACTGGCGGGATCAAACTCAAGTACCCGTTCCGCGGCCTTCGCAGCGTTTTCGGGCCGGGCCTCATCGAGCCACCGATTGGCAAGATCCGCAAACAGTCCGGATAGCCGGGTATCCTCGGGGAAAGCTACGGCAAAACGGTCAGCCTCTGTCGACAGCTGCGCCAGTGCAACGGAAAAAGGGATTCGCTGCTCAAGACCATCCCGCATAACGGCTAACGCAGCCCAACCCGAGTCTGCATTGTCACCATAACCCTGGGCACCGTAGGCCGCCTGACGGTACGCGCTGATAGCGCGGTCAAATTCCCCCGCCTGGAGCCGGGCGTCGCCGGCCAGCCGCAGGGTTTCTCCGGGCGCGCCGTCTCTCTCGCTGATCCTTTCGTAATAGTCTGCCGCCGTGGCAAACATCTCCTTGCTGGCCCGCTCCTGACCGAGAACATAGTGGTAATCCGCCAGCGCCCTGCCATAACGGACCCAGAGCGACTGGTAGCGGTCCGACATCCGCTGATACCCAGTCTCGGCACCGAGTCGCGCCACGTAGTCCGCTTTTGCTTGCCGAACCGATCCCGACTGGCCAGCACGTTCCCATACCTCCACCACCTGGGCCAGGAAGGCGGGCACCTGCGGGTGGTTCCCATGGTTATCCGCGAACCGTTGGCTCACCGCCACGCTGTTGGCGTAGCGTTCCTGGCTGGCGAGGTGGTCGGCCAGGGCATCGTAAACCAGATACCCATAGGGCTTCGGGCCCGACCTGTTCAACCAGCCTGTGAGCGTCGCCAGTCCTTCATCAGAGGCCGCCATGAGGGCAAGCACCCTGAGCGTGTCGTCAACCAGCTCCCGGTCACTTGCGGTCAGTCGCCCCAGGCTCTCGGAGGTTGGCAGGTTCTGATCAAGTACAGCCAGAAAGGCGTCGGCTGCGCGATTCCACGCCGCGATACCCTGCTTATACTGACTCCATCCAAGCATATATTTTGCTTTGAGTTTCAGCGCATCGCTCCCGGGCCCGGAGGTCAGGCGCGTGTACTCCGCTTCCGCTTCGGAATAGCGCCCGGCGGCAAACGCTGATTCGGCGATCCGAAACCTAGCCTCCGGTACCAATGACGAGTTTGGATAAAGACCGGTCAGTTGCTTCAGGCGCTGAACCGACGCATCGACGTCACCGACAAACGCATGGGCCTTGGCCATCTGGTAGAGCAGTTCGTCCAGTTTGCCCTGAAAGGCTCCGCTCTCAATGATGGATTCGTAGCTGCCGAGGACTTCCCGGTAAAGACGCTGTTCCTCCAGATCATCCGGCTGGAGGACCTGTCCTGATGCCTGCTGAATGTTTGCGAGGCGATTCAACGCGTCTATTCTGACTTCGGGCTCATCACTGGAATCGAACAGGCGCTGGTATCGCCGTGCAACCTCCGCCGGAGAAATGGCGGGTATCGGGCGCGACTCAAAGGTGAGGAAAACCGGGCGCATATCGGCAATCGTCTCGCCGTCCCTGCCGAGCTCAACCCGGAAGGATTCCTGGCCCGACACGGGCGCAACCATGGCCACTAGTGCGACCGCAATGCCCGCACCGAAGTGGCGACTGAAATGAAAGAGCCCGCGGCGGCGCATCATTGCGCACCCCGCTCTATGGATTCCAGTGCCAGGTACTCGTACAAATGCGCGATCCGTTGCTCCGCTTTATCCAGCGCCAGTACCATGCGCTCATCCTGACGGCTGACAAAGGCTATCGCTTCGTCGTTAAGCTGTTGCTCAGCGCTTATGCGAAGCTGTTGCGCACGGCCACGGAGTGACTGCAGGCGGGACAGTGCGGCGTCAATCCGACGTTCAAGACCGCTCAAATGCGGGGTGCGCCCTTCGAGCCTGGTCTCCAGTGAGCCCAGTCCCCGACCAACCCCCGCGAGCATGGAGGCAACCGCCTTAAGCTCTGCACCGGATGACGACGCTCCTGCCATCCGTTGCTGCATCTCCAGCGCGCGGGCTTTGAGTTGCTCCAGCCGGGCATTCAGCCGCTGTTGCTCATCGACGGCCGTGGCAACCGGTACTGATGACAGGTCCGACAGTGAACGCCTGAATACAGTGAGGCTCTGCTCCCGGGAAGCCAGGATCTTATCGAGTCGTACCAGTTCCGCGACCCGGTTTACCTTTCGCTGGGCCTCACCGGATTCCATGAACCTCATCAGATAGGCGAGCCGTGGCTGCGCCAGTGTACGACTGTCAGCGAGGAACCATTGGGCGTTCGTACCCCGTGCGTCGTTTACCAGGGCTTTCCACGCGCCCTCTTCGCGAATCCTGGAGGCCAGCTCCCGGAGGGTGGCCCGCTCACTCTCGTAGGATGCACTTGCTGCAAGATAGGCTTCGCCCGCCTGACCAAGATAGCCGGAAAGGTCGTACCCTCTGCCCATGCCCAACCAGGAGTCTTCCACACCCGGATAAGCCAGCGGATATTTTTTTGCACGATGCCAGGATTGCATAGCGCCCCGGTAGTTATCCCGGGCGTCCAGGGAGAGTCCATGGAGGTATAACGCACGGGGCGTGTAATAGCTGTCCAGGGGGACCTGTTCCAGGAAGCCGATCGCTTTGTCGTAGTCCTCTTGCTGAAAGGACAGGTACGCAGCCCTGACCAGCAACTGGCTTCGTAAAGAGTTGCTGCGATCACTGACGACATCCTGCTCTGACATCGCCAGTGCAACCCGCAAGGCAACCAGTGGACGGGAGGCATTCAGGTCCTGCTTACTGAAGTGCGCCGCCAGGTTCGCGTATCCCAGCGCTGCCCAGTACCCCGGCTCCATGCCCGCGAGCACCTGGCCTGCGGCGTCTGGTTTGCCGTCGGCCATGTCGAGCATCGACAATTCATAGAGCGCCCGCTGCCGGGTGTTTCCGAAACCGAGCCGGGACGCCGTGTTGAAATACTCGCGGGCGCCACGATCGTCACCTGATTGGGTAGCCATCTGTCCGAGTATCAGGGCGGCGTCTCCACGATGACTGTCTGCGGTCAGTTGCTGCTCAAGCCGCCTTTTTGCTGCCTCAACCTGACCAGTCGCAAGCAGCGCCTGCGCCCTGACCCAGGATGCTGCGTCGCCCCTGGTTTCCCCGATCCGTACCAGTGCTTCCTCGGCTCGACCGGCCGCTAGGGCGAATTCTGCCAGCCCGACCTGCCATTGAGGCCCAGGCCGTTCGTTCGCTGCCACCGGGAAGGCAGCCAGAGCGGCGGACCAGAGCAAGAGGAAGCAAAACCGGGTTTTGCGTGTAGCCGGGGCTCTTTGGCAATGGGCTTCAACAGCCGTCATAGTGCACTACTTCCATTCCGCAAAGCCGATCTGGGGCTCGTATTCCGGGGCACGAGCATCCACGGACAGCTGGATCCTGAACTCGCCTGGCTCCTTCTGGAATCGGTGAGCCACCTCCCGGCGCACGTACCGATCATTCGCCGTACGTGCGGTCAACACTGCCTTCAGACGGTGCTCACCCACTGGCACATTGCCGATAAATAACTGCTGGACGCCACCCTGCTGAAGGGAGCGCAATTCCCGTTCTGAATAGAAGTGAGAAGCCACTGGTGTGTCGTTCACCGACAGTTCAATGGAATCCAGTGTCAGGGCGTCACTGCGGGCGAGTGTCAGGAATACTGCCACCTGGGTATCGGCGGGATGCAAAAAGGCTTCCTCAAGTTCATACAGATCCGACGCCAGTTCAGCGACATCGGCCTTCAGCCGGTCGATCTCGGTATCCAGTTCCGCCGCAGCAATCAACGGCGCCGTCAGCATCAGGACGAAGGCGATGAGGGGGTGGGCAACCATACACTTCCTGCCTTGTGTCATATTCCGTTACAAACTGACAGGAAGAGTAACACCCGGTTACTTACAAGAACGGTATCCAGATCACCAATTGGAAAACCCGAAGCGTCGAGTTTTTTAACGGGTGTTACCCGAATAGAACGGACCAGGGCCGGAGAAATACGAAGGTGGGACGCTAGGTTGTTATTTTGGCAGGAGAAAGCCTACATGGCCCCGGAATTGCTGAGGGCGCAGGGACGGGGCAGTCTTGACCACTACCCCGTTTGATATGCCGAGCTTTGCCGATGCCCTCAACCGCATCGGCTTTTTTTTACTTACTGAGCTGTTTCATCGCCGATTCAAGACCATCGATGGTCAGCGGATACATGTGGTCTTCCACCAGTTGGCGTGTCATGCCCAGGGAGCCACCACTGCCCCAATAGTTTTCAGGCAGTGGATTGAGCCAGACCACTTTCCGGAAATGGTCGGTGATACGCTGGAACCAGGTCGCACCGGCCTCTTCATTCCAGTGTTCGATTGAACCGCCAGGGTGAGAGATTTCATAGGGCGCCATGGTGGCATCGCCCACGAAAATCACCTTGTAGTCCGGAGAGTACTTGTTGAGGATATCCCAGGTGCTGGTGGTTTCGTTCATCCGGCGGATATTGCTTTTCCACACGCTTTCATACACGAAGTTATGAAAGTAGAAGTACTCCATGTGCTTGAATTCCAGCCTGGCAGCGGAGAACAGTTCCTCACACACCCGGACATGGGGGTCCATGGAGCCGCCCACATCAAAAAAGATCAGTACCTTGACCGCGTTGTGACGCTCGGGAACCATTTTCAGGTCCAGGTAACCCGCGTTCCGTGCCGTGGAACGAATGGTATCGTCCATATCCAACTGGTCCGCTGCCCCTTGCCGCGCAAATTTCCGCAGCCGGCGCATCGCCACCTTGATGTTGCGGATTCCCAGAGAAATGCTGTCGTCGAGATCCTTGTACTCCCGCTTCTCCCAGACCTTGACGGCACGGCCATGACGGCCATTCTTCTGGCCGATCCGGAAACCTTCCGGGTTATAGCCATCGGCACCAAACGGGGAGGTACCGCCCGTACCAATCCATTTGTTACCCCCGGCGTGGCGTTCCTTCTGCTCTTCCATGCGCTTCTTGAAGGTGTCAATCAGTTCTTCAAGCCCGCCAAGGGAATCGATCTTGGCCTTGTCTTCTTCACTCAGGTGCTTCTCGAACTCAGCGCGCAGCCAATCGTCAGGAATCAGCATCTCCATCAGGTCATCGAGGTTCTCAATGCCCTCGAAGTAGGCCTTGAACGCGCGGTCAAACTTGTCGAAGTGTCGCTCATCCTTGACCAGACAGAGCCTGGACAGGTAATAGAATTCCTCCATATCGGCGAAGGCGACCCGCTTCTGGAGCGCCTCCAGCAGATCCAGGAATTCACGCAGACTGGCCGGCACCTTTGCCCGCCGAACTTCGAGAAAAAAATCAATCAACATAAGGTGTAACTCTTGCCGAGTATCAGCTGCGACGACGCGCCATAAACGCCAGCTTCTGCAACAGGTGAACATCCTGCTCGTTCTTCACCAGCGCACCGTAGAGCGGCGGCAAGGCCGAGCTGGTGTCCTTCTCCTGCAACATCTTGGCAGACAGCTCATCCGCCATCAGCAGTTTTAGCCAGTCAATCAGTTCAGAGGTTGATGGCTTCTTCTTGAGGCCGGGAACCTTACGCACGTCAAAAAACACCTCCAGCGCATCCCGCACCACCGCCTGCTGCAAGCCTGGGAAATGAACATCCACGATGTCTTTCATGGTGTCGTGATCCGGGAAGCTGATGTAATGGAAGAAACAGCGGCGCAGAAACGCGTCCGGCAGTTCCTTCTCGTTGTTACTGGTAATGACGATGATCGGGCGCTGCTTCGCCTTAACGAACTGCTGCGTCTCGTAGACGAAGAATTCCATACGGTCGAGCTCAAGAAGCAGGTCGTTAGGGAATTCGATATCGGCCTTGTCGATTTCATCGATCAGAAGCACCACCTGCTCGTCTGCCTCGAAGGCTTCCCAAAGCTTGCCCTTGACGATGTAATTGCTGATGTCCTTGACCTTCTCGTCACCGAGTTGCGAATCCCGCAGTCGCGAAACCGCATCGTACTCGTAGAGGCCCTGCTGAGCCTTGGTGGTTGACTTGATATGCCAGGGGATCAGTCGCATTCCCAGTGAAGCGGCCATTTCTTCCGCAAGCAGGGTCTTGCCGGTGCCGGGCTCGCCCTTGATGAGCAACGGGCGTTGCAACGAGATGGCCGCATTCACTGCCATTTGCAGATCATCGGTGGCTACGTATTTTTCGGTACCGGTAAACTTCATGCTAATGGTTCCTGTTCGGTTATCAGATCTTCTGCCGGTGGCAGTATAAAGGCCCAACCGGGGCCATCACCACCCCGGCTCATTTCCTGGGTGTGGATTCGTCGGTGTCTTCGTCGTCAATGAGTGGCTTGTCGTCATCACCGATATCCGAGAGGTCGTCAAACTCGGACAGGTCGAAGTCCTCCAGTCCAAAGTCCTCGATGTCCTCATCAACCGGCTCGTCCGCCACGGGAATTTCCTCTTCCCCCGCCTCTGGCTCCGCTACCGGAATCTTGGGGTCGTTCTCCCGGTCCACACCATCCGCTTCATCTCCGGCCTGATCCTCCGGCAGTACGACTTCTGGTGCCTCGGCCACTGCCGGCTCTTCTGCGCCCTCCGTACTTTCAGGTTCTTGCGTTGGTTCATCGGCTTCCGGTGCCACAACAGGTTCAGGCTCAGGCTCAACGACGGGCACCACGGCTGCTTCCTCGTCGTCGCTGGGCGGCTCGGCCTCGTCTGCGCCAGACGAATCCGCACTCTCTTTTTTCCGACGATACAACACGAACACCGCGACCAGTATAAGTAACAGAATGCCCCCGATCGCAGCCGCTATCCACCAGAGAGGGAAGCCTCCTTGATCGCTCTGCGTCGCAGGCTCCTGAGCGGCCGGCTCTTCCGCCGCACTGGTGTCAATCGGTCCATCGTCGGGTAATGCATCTGCCGTTTCAGGGCCGGGTTCCGGCTCGACCGGCGGTTCGGAAGCAGGCTCCGGTTCCGGGACGGATTCAGCCGTCGCTTCCGGTTCTGCTTCGGGAGCGGATGCCGTATCACCAATGGGCGGGGCCCCTTCCGGGAGCTCATAGCGACTGAAACCGCTGAACTTGCGTGAGAATGTCTTGCCATCTGCAATAACGTCGATGGCGTAGCGACCGCCTTCCGGCAGTGCGCTGATACTGTCACGGTAGATGCCGTCTTCCGGGGGCTGGCCTTCGGACAGTACCTTGCTGCCCCGACGGTTATCTTCCGAGGTCACATCGACCCGCACTTCAAGAACACCCAGAAAATCCGGGTCGGTCAATTGCAACCCTTCTTCGTAGAACGCGATCTCCAGTGCCAGGGGTTCATCTTCCGAGAATGATGCCGGAATAGGCGATGCCACCATCCGTAGATCACTGACCACGGTCACCCGACTGCCCTCTCCCAGCTCACCTTTAATCTGCCACTTCCCGGCAGCCGGCTCCCGCACAGTCATCAGATCGTAGCCGGTTTCGCGAGCCCAGCGGATGTCCTCTCCCGGTTTTGCAAGGGTCGCTGCCTGACCCTGGGGATCAACCAGTTCAAGTTCCCGGGTCTCACGGGTTTCGTTGTCTCCCCAGAAAATGAGGGCCGTGAATTCCCGAACGCCGGCGTCTACCGAGAATCCATCGCCCTCAATAGGAATCTGATCCTGGGGAACCGCAGCGTTCAGGGCCTCGAGAAATGCCAGGTTCAGGGCCTCCGCCGATGCAGCCACCTGATAGCTCCCACCCGTTTCATCAGCGAGTGTCTTAAGGAACTCGGCATCGGCGGCTTCAGACAGCGCCACCGTATGAACCGTCGCGCCCTTACCCGTAAGCCGATCCAATACCGGACCAAGGATGCGTTCCCGTTCGGTGCGGTTCTCATCGGCGTTGTCGGAGATGTCCACCTTGCCGTCAGTGAGCAGGATAAAATCGGTGTTTGTCAGGTCGCCACGGGTGAAATAATCATCACAGGCCACCTCGATGGCTTCGCCGAGGTTGGTCCGCAAGGCGACGGAATTGATCGCCGTTGAACGATCAATCGCACGGTCACGCCAGGCATCATCCACGGCGCCATAGGGCACCAGCATGTTGACGTACTGACCGAACGTCCAGACCCCTGCCCCCGATCCATCGGGGATCATACGCGCCAGAAGCCTTACGGCAGGCTGCCTCAGGTTGTCGGGATCGTTGTCTTTCATGGAGCCGGAAATGTCGACAATGATGCGAACATCGGCTCCATCGCTATCGGGTACGTCTGGGTTTTCCTGGGTCCAGGCTGGGCCTGACAGCAACGCGAGGAGACAGGCTGTCAGCACAGCCAGATTAAGTTGACGTGCCATGGGGGCTCCGTTTTTTATTGTTTGACCGTTCAGCGTTTAACCAGGCGGTAGCGTACAAGATCCAGTACCCAGACCAACAGCATGACCAGGGCGGCAAGACCCATGTTCAGCAGCGCCCGTCCGGATGCCTCGGCATCACCCAGGATCAGTTCGTAACCGCCGTAAAGCCAGGCTGGCACCCACCAGCCTCCGACTTCAGCTGATTCCACCGGGGTCAGCAGAAGCACGATGAGTGCGGCCTGCAGCAACGTGCGAACGCCATAAAGAGGAATCACCCGGAACAACCGGGAAACCATGTAGAAGAAAACCACGAATGAGACGGCATAGACAGCCCAGAATATGCCGTAAGCAAGTTGCGCTTCAGAATCAATCATTAAAGGACCCAATGGATTATGTGTTCTTCCCAGTCTTCTTCAGGAACCGTGGCCTCCGAAACCACACGGTTCTGAACCGAAACGCCCGCTTCATGGACGGTGGCAGCATCCCCCGATCGAAGCGGATGCCAATCCGCCAACGGCCTGCCCTCCGCCAGCGTTCGATAGGCGCAGGTAAAGGGAAGCCAGTGATAGTCTCCAACCGTATCCGGTGTCAGTACCGTGCAGCCGGGCACTTTCCGGAGCCGCTCGGGATAGACCGTACACTGGCAACTGTCGGTGTCCATGTAACGGCAGACGAGGTCGGTATAATACACGTCCCCGGTGTCTTCATCTTCCAGTTTGGCCAGGCAACACTTGCCACAACCATCACACAGGGATTCCCATTCCGCAGGCGTCATCTGATCCAGGCGCTTGCGTTGCCAGAACGGGATTTCGGCGATCATGACTGCCGCTGCTCCGGCTTTTTCCGGAAGTCCACAACGTAGCCGTCCCGCTCTTCGGGCATCTGCAGGTAAAAGTCTTTATCGGCAATCGCTTCCAGCACCTGCTTGCCGGTGGTTCTGGCAAGCTTGCGTTCCCCGGTGAGTATCAGATCCATGGAGTGTACCGGCTTCCCGAAAATGCCCCGCAGGCTTTCCGGTAATTCGTCCCAGACCTGGCCGCGGCGAACGTAGAGGTAGGTATCCGCTTTCTTACTGCTGCGAAACACCGACACGAATTGTTTATCTGTCATGACTGAAGCAATTCCTCAAGCTGTGTACGAACAGGTGCAATCGCGTCGCTGCGCCAGCCGGTATGGAACAGGCCTGCTGCAAGGTTACGCTGATGTACCACGGCCTCAAGCCGCTTTCTCGGTGCAAGCAGCTCCACCGGTACATCCACCGCCTCTGCGGCTGAGACAATAAGTCGTTTTATCTGCTTGTAGAACGCCTGCTGCTGTCGCGTCAAGGGTGGCTGGATAAGCTCCAGCCCCTCCGTCGATGCCTGTTGGCCGTCACTGACGAGCTTGAGGATGTGCTCCCCGTAACGGCGGATAACGGGCTGGGGCAAGCCCTGGATGTTGGCCAGCGCCCGGACGGAATCAGGCCGGGTCTCGGCGATCGCCAGAAGCAGAGGGTCGCCAAGAACCCGATTGCGGGGACGGTCACGTCGCCGGGCTTCGTCTTCACGCCAGTGGACCAGCAGGCGCAATACAGCCTGCTGACGTGGTGACAGCGCGGACCCACCACGCAGCTTCAGGTAATGATTCCGGGGATCGTCCTGACTGGCCAGTTCAGTGGCAAACCGCTCCGACTCCTCGACCAGTGCCGCCTCAAGCTGGCGCTGCGCCAGGTTGGACATCACCCATTCGTGGAGCGGCGCAAGAAACCGGATATCGTCCAGGGCGTATCGTTGCTGGGCCTCACTCAGGGGACGCGAAACCCAGTCCGAGCGGGTGACGGATTTGTCGAGCGCTTCGCCGAACAAGGTCTCAACCAGGCGGGCATAGCCAACGGAAAACCCAGCCCCGGCAAGGGCGGCGCCAATCTGAAGGTCAATCACTCCTGCCGGTTCCAGTTCCAGCCAATGCCGGAACAGCTCGAGGTCTTCGCTCATGGCGTACAAGAGTTTCGGCCGGTCGGGGTCGGCAAGCGCCTTGCGGAATTCACCAGACTGCTCCGCGATATCCGGATCCACCAAACGGTACCGGCTACCCAGCCCCAACTGCACCAGACCCGGAATCGGATAGAAGGTACTGACCCGTTCGAATTCAGTATCAAGCGCAAGGGGGTGCCCTCCACCCTGCTGCAGCCACTGATCCAGCGCTTCAGCCGTGGTAATCCATTCAACCGTGGCTGGCGCGGGTGGCGCTTCCGCAACCGGTTTGGTTAAAGCCATAGAACGTGCTCTGTCTGGTTTTATTCGGACAGGGGTTTGCGTCCCCTGAATGCATGGGTCAGCGTAAAGCCGTCGACGTAACCAAGCTCCCCGCCGACCGGTATACCGTGGGCGAGGCGGGTAATCAGTACGGACTGCCCATCGAGTCGATCGGCGATGTAGTGGGCGGTGGCTTCACCCTCGACCGTCGGATTGGTCGCCAGTATGAGCTCGGTTACCCCTTCCTCACGGATGCGGGTCAGCAGGCGCTCAATCCCGATTTCTTCCGGGCCCACGCCATCGATGGGCGACAGATGCCCCATCAGCACGAAGTAGCTACCGCGGTAGTCTCCGGCCTGTTCAATGGCAAGCAGGTCTGAGGGGCTTTCCACCACGCAGAGGGTGCCGTTCCTGCGCTGGGCATCTTCACAGATACCGCACAGCGGGGTATCGGCAAAGTTCTGGCAGCTATCACAACGACGCACTCCTGACATCGCCGTGCTCAGGGCCTCGGAGAGTCGCACCCCTCCGGAGCGACCACGCTCGAGCAGATGAAACGCCATACGCTGAGCTGTCTTCTGACCTACGCCAGGCAAACACCTGAGCGATTCAACCAGTTCATCTACCAGCGGGCTGAACGCCATGAATTCTCCTCACATAATGCATCAGGAAGCGTCGTCAAGCCGCTCATTAAAAGGGCATTTTAAATCCGGGAGGCATCCCCATGCCCGACATCATGCCAGACATCTTTTCTTTCTGGTTGGCTTCCACCCGACGCACAGCGTCATTCACCGCAGCCGCCAGAAGATCCTCCAGAATCTCTTTCTCCTCGCTCAGCAGCGAGGGATCAATCTCGACCTTGCGAACGTCATGACGGCCATTCATGATGACCTTCACCAGGCCAGCGCCGGACTCACCGGTCACTTCCGCCTTCGCGATTTCTTCCTGGGCCTTCTGCATATCTTCCTGCATTTTCTGGGCCTTTTTCATCAGATCGCCCATGCCATTCATCATACTTTTCTCCTTTAACCGGAATTCTGTACGGGCCGGATACTGTCTTCGACGACCCTGGCCTCAAACCGTTCCACAATGGACTTGACCAGCGGATCGCTTTTGATCGAAGACTCCGCTGCCTGTTGACGAGCCACTCGTTGACGCTCTTCCCAGGCAGCCGGTGTCTTACCGGCGGTTTCACCCTGCTCAATACGCACAGTAATGGTGTCGCCGAAACGGTTTCTCAAGGCGGCGAGAATCTTTTCCTCATGCCGGGCGTTCAGTAAGCGGGCATGCCCCTCTTCCATAGTAAGCATGACGGTGTCACCTTCCCACGACATCGCGGTGTGGCTGGCAAGGTTTCCCGGCATACCCACGATACCGAGGGTGCGAAAATCGCGTTCCCAGACAAACTCACCGGCGCTGCTTTCATTCTCTTCCGCTTGCAACATCGGCTCTGGCACCGGCTCCGGCTCGACTTCCGGTGACGGCTCAGTTGCTGGCACGTCCACTTCTACGGGTGGAGGTTCGGCCGCCGGTGTCTGCGCATCCTCGTTGAGGTAGTCCGGCACCGGTCCTGGCTCAAAATCCCCCTCCCCGCCAATACTGTTACCTGGCTCCTCAAGCGCGGGCACCGCTTCAGGCGGCTGCTCAGGCGCCGGGTCCGGGTCCGGCTCAGGTGCGGTGTAGACGGGATCGGCAGGCTCGTCGGAAACAGGGGGTGCGGCTGCGGTTGGCGCAGCGACAGGCGCGGGGTCAGGTTCTTCGCGGGGCACCGGGCCTCCGGACCGACCGCTGGCCGCGCCAGAGGCCGGTGGCTCCCGGCGATCCGTGCCGGGACGGAACGCCAGCATCCGCAACAACGTCATTTCAAACCCCATGCGGGCGTCTGGTGTCACGGCCAGGTCCTTGCGCCCCATCAACGCGGCCTGGTAAAACAACTGGGCATCTTCAGCACTTAACTGCCTCGCCAATGCCTGCACCTGAGAAGCGTCACCCAACGCATTGTCTGCACTGCCGGGCACCACCTGTTCCATGGTGACTCGGTGGAACAGTGACAGCAGGTCCGCCAGTATTACGCTGTAATCCGGTGCAAAATCGGAGATGCGCTGAATTTCCGACAACAGCGACGGGCCATCGTTCTCCACCAGGGCATTCACGAGTCGCTCAATGTCCCGCTGGTCGATTGTGCCCAGCATGTTGCTGACGTCACTGGCGGCCAGCTTCTGATTTCCGAAAGCGATGGCCTGGTCGGTCAGGCTGAGCGCGTCACGCATGCTGCCGTCGGCGGCTCGAGCCAGCAGCCACAACGCAGGATCTTCAAACGGAATCTGTTCCTGCCCCAGCACATGTCTGAGGTGCCCGGCGATGTGCTCCGGCGTCATACGCTTGAGGTTGAATTGAAGACAGCGGGACAGAACGGTAACAGGCAGTTTCTGGGGATCGGTGGTGGCCAGCAGGAACTTCACATGTTCCGGCGGTTCTTCCAGGGTTTTCAGGAACGCGTTGAACGACTGGTTGGTCAGCATGTGCACCTCGTCAATGAGGTACACTTTGAACCGCCCGCGAGTCGGCGCGTACTGGACGTTGTCGGTCAACTCCCGCATATCATCAACGCCGGTTCGGGACGCGGCATCGATTTCAATCAGATCCACGAAACGGCCGTCCTGGATCTCCTGACAGCTGCTGCACTCACCGCAGGGTCTGGGCGTCACACCGGTTTCGCAGTTGAGGCATCTCGCCAGCAATCGACCGATGGTGGTCTTGCCCACGCCGCGCGTACCCGTGAACAGGTAAGCATGGTGCAAACGCTGGTTTTCAAGGGCATGGATCAGTGCCTGCAGCACATGTTCCTGGCCAACCATATCTTCGAATGTACGGGGACGCCATTTACGGGCGAGTACCTGGTAGCTCATGTTTCGCCAACTGCTGTGAAAATGGCCTTAACCTTAGCACGGACGCAGCCTGAGAAGAAGCAGCACACCGGGTGGTACAGACGGTAAAACGCGACGGATTCAGCAGGGTAAACAAAGAGGAGGGGGAGATCTGGGGGTGACTCCACCAGCGACACTCCGGCACACAATTCCACCGCTTCGGCTGCTCCCTTCCGGGCCTGACCGGGTTCACGGTTTCATGTTGCGGAGGCACCAATGGAGCCACCATAACGCGCTACGGGACAATTCCCCGAAAGCGGCGCGCATAGTACCAAAAGGGTTCACCGACTACAACGACTTAAAGCGGCAGTGGCACCTCATCCTGCCGGAACCAGCACGCAAGGCTGTAACGGGTACGGTTCGCCGGCAATACCTCGTGGGGAATGTCTTCGCTCATGAAAAGTGCCATATGCCCCAGGGATGGAAGAATGCTGCCGCACACTTCGTGGTCATTGTCCCGGTTATACAACTGCAACGCACCACCGTCCGAATCGTCCCAGCCGTCATTAAGATAAAGCACCAGGCTGACAATCCGAGAGGCACGACCCGCGAAACTGTCCACATGTTTGCGGTAGAAATCCCCGGAATGATAAGTGGCATAATGGGCTTCGAATCGCTTCAACCCCAGGAAAAGACGTCGGTTTAGCCCTTCACGGACCTGTTCCAGAAACTGGAAGAGCGCCTGCTGGGGCGCTGTCACCCCCTGCAGCCAGGCGATCCGGTCCCGGCGCACTGACCGGTCACGGGTCAGGTCCGCACCGCGGCCCACACCCGCAATCTTCATGCCCTCTGTTTTATCCAGTATCCGGACCTCCTCACGCAAGGCCGCAAGCAGGTTGCTTCCCAACTGGGCGCTGACATCCGAGCCGAGCCAGCCAGATTCGGTCAGTCCATCCGCCAGACTGTCCAGCCATTGCTCATCCGGCACCGGCAGGATGGCGGCATCGGCCACGACCAGATCATGGGTATCCGCACCACCGGAGACGGCAGCAATCAATGGCTGACTTTGGGTTGGCAGAGAGTCCCTGATCGGGATCACGACAGTGTTCTTCATAGCTCACTCCTGGGCTGGAGCGGTATTTTATGTCTGAATCTCGCGGGAGCGTCACTTTTAATTTACTCTGTTCATACGCAAATACCCTTAATATCCGGCCTGACGGCTGGCAGATCGAAACACCGTTCGCAGTAAGAGGCATCGAGTGACGACAAAACCCGGGCATTGGTCGTTTACTTCCTGGAAAACCCAGGGTGAACTGGAAGCCATTGAAGTACACCACCCCCTGTTCCGCGCCCGGCTTTTTCTGCAAGGCGCCCACCTGACCCATTTCGCCACCCATGACAAGCCCGACTGGCTCTGGCTGTCCGATACAGCGCGGTTTGAAACCGGGCGGGCGATTCGCGGCGGTATTCCGATCTGCTGGCCCTGGTTCGGGGTACCGGAGAAAAATCCCCCCGAGATCCGCAAACGGATTCGTTGTGGCGATGCCCACGGGTTTGCCCGCACGGCCCTGTGGAAACTGGAAGATGTTCGGGAATCCGCCCATGATGTGGAAATCTGCCTGTCCCTGACGGCGAACGATGACTTTGCCGACCTCTGGGAAGGCCACGCCCTGGTGCTCGCAACGTTCCAGTTCTCCGTAAAAGGCTGCCAGGTGGCCCTGACCACCACCAATCTGGGCCCGGACCCACTCGCTTTTACCCAGGCTCTCCATACCTACCTGCCCACGTCCGATATTGAGCGCACACGGGTGGAAGGCCTGAATGGCGTCGACTACGTGGATACGTTGGAGGATTGGAGTTACAGGCAACAACAGGGGGATGTGGTCTTCGATGGTGAAACCGACCGCATCTACGAATCGGGCGCGCCACTGGTTGTCGCCACGCCGCACTCCCGGCGTTCGCTTCACGGCATCGGCAGCGATTCCACCATAGTCTGGAACCCGGGACCACGAAAGGCACAGGCGCTCAGTGATTTTCCCGACACGGCCTGGAAATCCATGCTGTGCGTCGAAACCGCCAATGCCCTGAGCGATTACCGGGTATTGAATGAAGGCCAAAGCCACACACTTGGCGTGTTGATCGGAAGAGTCTAATCCATCTGGGAGTATCCATGAGCCTGGTGTCAATTCTTAAATCCAAGCTGGTTCCGGCAGAACTGAGCGAGCAGATTGATCGCATTCGCAAACCCATTGGCAGCCTGGGCTATGATCCCTGGGGTTACAACAACGAAGCCATCAAGTATGGCTTCTCCCTGACTCGCCAGTTGTACGAGAAGTACTTCCGTGTGGAGGCCAGTGGCGTCGATAACGTGCCGGCGGAGGGTCCCGTGCTGATCATCGCCAACCACAGCGGCCAGTTACCGATTGACGGACTGCTGATCGGTTATGCCCTCGCCTCTCGCAAAGACCAACCCAGAATGCCACGGGCGATGATTGAGCGCTTTTTCCCGACCGTGCCCTACCTCGGCAACCTGCTGAACGAATTCGGCGCGGTTCTCGGTGACCCGACCAACTGTGCCAAGATGCTTGCCAACAACGAGGCGGTGATTGTGTTCCCGGAGGGTGTACGCGGCTCCGGGAAGCTCTATCAGGACCGCTATCAACTGAAGCGGTTTGGCAACGGGTTCATGCACCTGGCGATGAAGTACAACGCGACCATCGTACCGGTGGGCGTTGTGGGCTGTGAGGAAACCATTCCCGCAATTGCCAACATCAAACCGCTGGCCAAAGCGTTGGGCATTCCCTACGCCCCGGTGGCCTTGCCGGTAGTGCTGCCCGCCAAGGTTCATCTCAACTTTGGTCCGCCGATGATTTTCGATAACCGTGAAATTCCCGAAGAACAGGTTACCGACCGGGTAGAACAGGTAAAGGGCGAAATCAGCAAGCTGATCGATAAAGGTCTCAGTGAAAGGAAAAGGCTGTTCTGATGGCGACGCAACAAAGACCACGTATTCTGGTGACCGGTGTAGCCGGCGCCCTGGCCCAACAGGTAATCGACCGCTTGAGGGACCACTGTGACCTGGTCGCCGTCGATTTCCGGGAGCAGGTCTATCTCGGGGATGATATTCCAAGTTACTGCATAGATTTCAATAAGCGGGTATTTGAAGACCTTTTCAGGCGTTACCGCTTTGACGGCGTGATCCACCTCGGCAGGATCATGTCCAGCCAGTTGACACGCATGCGCCGGTATAACGCCAACGTCCTTGGCACACAGAAACTGCTGGACCTCAGCCACAAGTATGGCATACGCAGGGTCGTTGTTCTGTCCACGTTCCATGTGTACGGCGCGGTCGCTTACAATCCTGCCCTGATTGATGAGGAGGCGCCCTTGAAAGGCGTCGGCCTGAGCGCCGACCTGGTCGATTCCGTGGAGTTGGAGAACCTCGCCAACATTTACCTCTGGCGCTACCCTGACCTCAACATCACCATATTGCGCCCCTGTAATATCGTGGGTCCGGGCGTCCGCAACTCCATCAGCACCCTGCTGGGCAGTGAACGGGCGCCGGTGCTGGCGGGTTTTTCGCCGATGATGCAGTTCATCCACATCGACGACATGGCAGATGCGATTGTACTGGCCTATAACAAACCGAAACGCGGCGTATTTAACGTCGCCCCGGAAGACTGGGTGGCCTACCAGCATGCACTCAAGCTCTGTGGATGCCAGAGACTGCCGATACCCTCCGTGCCCCCGGTTCTGCCCAGGCTGATATTACGAACACTCAATATGCGCAGTTTTCCTTCGTACCTGATGCACTTTTTCAAGTATCCTGTCGTGATTGACGGCAGGGCCTTTGTCCGGGAGTTTGGTTTCTCACCTCAACGGCCCCTGAAAGAGATTTTCCGTTTCTACCGGGAGAACAAAAAGCCCGTGTAGAGACACAGACCTGACGTCACAGGGATCACGGACCGGTAGAGAAATACGCAGGACGCGCGGCATGTTGAATGATTTCAGCCTTATCAGCCACTCCGCCGCAGCGCTTTCATTCGCGCTGCTCGCCCTTCTGGTGGCAACCCGATACCTGCGTCGGGATGTGGACAGGGTACTCCTGCTGGCGTGCCTGGTCTCGGTCCTGTGGGCCGGCGCGCTGGTCAGCCAGAGCCTCTGGGGCCAGCCCTCCTTCTTTATTCGCTACCTTCTTGAGCTGCTCCGGGATGCGGCCTGGATCGCGCTTCTGTTCGCGTTACTGCGGGATTCCTTCCGGACCACCAATATTGTCAGCCGGCTACGGCGCATGCTGGGCATTGCCACCATCACGTTACTGGTGTTTCTGCTTGGCTTCGGATTCCTGGAATACAGTTTTGGCCTCGACCTGCTGAACGGGAAGACCAAAGTCGTCGGACAGATGGCACTGTCTCTGATGGGGCTGTCCCTGGTTGAGCAGATCTGGCGAAATGCAGTGTCTTTCGGCCGGTCGAGCATGAAGTATATCTGCATCGGCGTTGCGGCCATGTTCGTGTTCGATTTCTTTATGTACGCGGACGCCCTGCTCTTCGGACAAGTGTCGGATTCGTTCTGGAGTGCCCGAGGGTTGGTGAACGCGGCTTTGGTACCCCTGTTTGCCATCAACACGATCAATACCCGCAAACAACCGGTCGATTTCCAGCTTTCCCGTTCCGCCGTTTTCCACGCAGGCACCTTCATGTTTGCCGGAGCGTACCTGCTGTTCCTGGCGGTCGGTGGCTATTACGTCCGGGCACTAGGTGGCGCCTGGGGTGAGGCTCTGCAGGTCCTCTTTCTCACCATTGCGCTGACTTTCCTCGCCATGCTGCTGACTTCAGGGCGGGTGCGGGCCAGAGTCATGGTCTTCATCAGCCAGAATTTCTTCGATTACAAATACGACTACCGGGAAGAATGGCTGAAGATGACCCGGGAGTTGGCGAATCTGAGCGATGATCCCCCCCTGCCCGAACGGGTGGTCCGAATTCTTGCAGGACTGGTGGAGAGCAATGCCGGTGCCCTCTGGCTTCGCGACGAACAGGGGGCCTATATCATGAAGACCGCCATCAACCTGAATGCGCCCCGCTTCACCAGTATTGATGGCGACAGTGAGCTGTGCCGGTTCTTCAGAGACCGGGAATGGATCATTGACCTGCACGAGTATCGGGCTGACCCGGTGCACTACAACCTGCTGGAGATCCCGGATTCCATCAGCACAACTCCCGAAGGCTGGCTGATCATTCCCCTGTACCTGGGTAATAGCCTGTATGGCATTGCGCTTGTGGGTAACCCGTACACACCTGTGGAGCTTAACTGGGAAAATTTCGATCTGATCAAGGTTGTGGCACGGCAGACCTGCAATCTGCTGGCACAGGCCGATGCCCAGAACCGGCTTTCCAGGGCCATGCAGTTCGAAGCCGTCAGCAAAGCCTCCGCGTTCATGGTCCACGATCTGAAAACCCTGATCGCCCAGTTATCCCTGTTGGTGAGAAATGCCCAACGACATCGCAACAACCCGGCCTTTATCGACGACATGATTCAGACCACCGACCATGCTGTACGAAAAATGTCCAACCTGGTCGATCACATCCGCAAGCCCACCGAAGACCCTGACGCCAAGGAACTCCTGGATCTTCGCCAGATCGTCCTGGAACTGGTGGATCATTACAGTCGCAGGAAGCCGGCGCCTCACGTGGCGGGATCGCCTTCACCGGCGATGATCGAAGCCGAACCCGAACAGTTGAAAAGCATACTGGGCCACCTGATACAGAACGCGCAGGATGCCACGCCGCCGGACGGGGAAATCTCACTCACCCTGAAAAACGCCCGGGATCATGTGGTCCTGTTTATTCAGGACACCGGGTCCGGTATGACCTCGGATTTCGTCCGTTCGCAACTGTTCAAACCCTTTGAAAGCACGAAGGGACTGACCGGCATGGGTATTGGCGCCTATCAGGCGCGGGAATACGTCCGTAAGGTCGGGGGTAACATCGACGTCACCAGCGAACCCGGCGTCGGTTCCTGCTTTTCAGTCCGATTCCCTCTGGTCGTCAAGCCAGGGGCTGAATTAACTGAAGAGCCGGCTGAGATGGAAATCCCGAACACCGAGGCCGACCGAAGTGCCAATTAATCGTCGATTTTGAAATTCGAATCATACAAGGATTGCAAAGCGTCAATCTTCAGTTAAGAATCACAGTAGAAAAGGATGGCGCTTGCGCACCAGTTCGATCATAGACAGAAAAGGGATTTGAAGCTGTTGTGAGTAGACGACTGTTAATCGTAGAAGACGACCCCGGTCTGCAAAGCCAGATGCGGTGGTGCTTCAGTGACGACCTGGAAGTGACCGTTGCCACTGACCGTGATTCAGCGTTGGCTGCACTCCGTCGTTCCGAACCGGATGTGATCACCCTCGACCTCGGACTTCCCCCGGACCCGGGTGGTGCCTCCGAAGGCTTCCGGTTGCTCGAAGAAATTCTGCGTCTTTCCCCTCAGACCAAGGTCATCGTGGTCACGGGTCGCGAGGAGAAAGACAACGCCGTAAAAGCGATTGGCATGGGCGCCTGCGATTTTTACCAGAAGCCTCTCGATGCTGAAATACTGACTTTTGTGGTAAACCGGGCGTTCCGGCTGTCAGAACTTGAAAAGGAAAACCGCGAACTCTCCCAACACCGCAATGGCACCAGCATCAAGGGGATCGTGGCGGCCAGCCCTCAGATGCTGACCATCTGCCGGACCATAGAAAAGGTCGCACCCACGGATGTCACCACGCTGATCACCGGCGAAACCGGTACCGGCAAGGAGTTGCTGGCGCGCGCGCTGCACGAGCTCAGTCACCGGTCCACGAAGCCATTCGCCGCCATCAATTGTGCTGCCATTCCGGAAAACCTGTTGGAAAGTGAGCTTTTCGGATTTGAGAAAGGCTCCTTCACCGGCGCCACCCAGAGCAAGAAAGGCAAGATCGAACACGCCAATGGTGGCACGCTCTTCCTGGATGAAATTGGCGACATGCCAATGGCTCTTCAGGCAAAGTTGCTTCGCTTTCTTCAGGAGCGCGTTGTCGACCGGGTCGGCTCTGTAAATCCCATCCCCGTCGATGTAAGGGTTGTATGTGCAACCCACCGGGACGTCAGGCAACTGATTGATAGCGGGCAGTTCCGCGAAGACCTGTATTACCGGATCAGCGAGATCACCCTGGATGTACCCGCCCTGCGTGAGCGGGACGGCGATGCCCTGGTGATTGCGCAATCGCTCCTGAAAAGCCTCGGTAAGCAGATGGATCGCCCTAACCTCAGCTTCACGGAAGACGCCATCTGCGCAATCAGCGACTACCGTTGGCCCGGTAACGTCCGCGAGATGATCAATAAGGTCAAGCGAGCCACCATCATGGCAGATGGCAAACGTGTCACAGCGGCCGATCTCGAACTCAAACAGGGCGCCGAACTGCACGACAGTCAACTCAACCTGCGCCAGGTTCGGGAAACGGCAGAACGGCAGGCTATTTTGCAGGCGCTCCAGAGCTGCAACTTCAATATGGCACAGGCGTCCCGTTTGTTGGGGGTCACCAGACCAACACTCTACAATCTCACTGACAAGTATCGAATCGAAACGTCTCACGCAGCCACTGACGTCTGACGTATTACCGGCGTCGCCGGGTAATCCTGAGGGAAAAGGAATAGGTACAGGGCCATGAAATCAGTCTTAGCAGTACGTGCAAGCCTTCTTTCCATTGCCATCAGCCTCGCCGTCGCCGGATGCGGCGGCAACGGCGAAGAGATGAGCCAGAAGGATATCCAGTATCTCAGCCATCTCGACCAGTCACGCTTTCTTCAGCGTCAGGGCGAGCTCAAATCCAGCACACTGGAAGCACGCAGTGCCATTGAGTTACAGCCGGACAACCCGGAACCCTACTTCGTCATTATCAACAACCTGCTCGAAGCCGGCGACGCCCGTAATGCTGAACGGCAGTTGAACTGGCTGGCAGAGTCCATTCCCGAAGATGTCATGACGGTTCAGGAGCAAGCGCGAGCGCACCTGATCCGTGCCGAGGCCCGACTGATGCAGGGAGACCCGAACGGTGCCGTGGAGGCCCTTGAGAACATCACAGTGGAGGACCCGCCACTTCTGGTAGAACGGAACCTCCTGATGGGACGTACGCACCTGAGCGCGGACCGCCTGGGCGAGGCAGAGCAGGCCTACAGCGAAGCAAGGTCCATGGCTGAAGACTCAGCGCTTCCCCTTGTCGGCCTTTCAAGGGTGGCACAGGCGCGTGGCGATACCGAACAGGCCAGGCGCCTGATCGAGGACGCCGAGGTTGTCGACCCTCAGGATGCCGAGCTCTGGTTGTGGAAAGCGCAACTGGCGGACAACTCCGGGCAGTGGAACAAGGCCGAAGAAGCCTATGTACGAGCCCTTGAGGATATCGGCCAGTACGACATCATGACGTATCGTAAATACGAAACGATCTCTGCCCTGATCCGTGTCCTGAGGGCGCAAGGCAAATCCGCTGAAGCCTATGTATACGAGGAGATCCTCGCCAAGTCCGGCCCTGGCACCATCAAGAGCAATATTACGGCGGCCCGCGACGCCTACGAGGCAGGTAACCTGGATAACGCTGCCGCCTACCTGGAGGAAGTACTCGCCCAGGCGCCCAACCACGAACAGAGCTCGCTGATGCTGGGCATGATCCGATTCCGCCAGGGCCGTGTTGAGGAAGCGGAGGCCCTGCTGCGCCCGATCGCCGAACTGGGTGACTCGGAAGCCGCCAGCAAACTGCTGGCAGCGGCGCGTATTCAGATGCGCGACCCGGAAGAGGCCCGTAACATACTCGATAACCTGTCCGACAAAGACACAGATCCGGAAACCCTTGCCCTCGTCGGCATAGCCTCGCTGAGTGCCGGCGATCTGGACACCGGCGAACCCCTGATCGAGAAGGCCCTGTCCCTGGTGCCGGATAACCACCAGCTCAGGCTTCGTTATGCCGGTTACCTTGTCCAGCGTGGCGAATTTGCCAAAGCCATTTCCCAGGCGGAACAGGTACCGGAAGGGACAGAGCTCAGTGATCAGGCCAGAATGGTCATCATAGAAGCGCAACTCGCCTCCGGTGACCCGGCCTCTGCAACCAGCACGGCCGAAGCCTGGATCAAATCCGCACCAGACAGCGCGACCGCCCTGCTCGCACGCGGTAACATCGCTGCGACCGTTGGCGAGCCCGACACCGCCCGGTCCTATTTTGATAATGCCCGCCGTAAGGCACCGGATCAGGCCGCCCCATTGATGGCATTGGGCAACCTGGCGGTGAGCCGTCAACAACCGGAAGAAGCGCGACAGCATTACCGCAACGCCGTGGAACGTGCGCCCGATAATCGGCAGGCCCTGCAGGGTTACGCCGAACTGTCTGATCCGGACGATGTCCGCGCAACCATGCGAGAAATACTCGAAGCGCAGCCGGAAGCGACGGGCCCCAAACTGATATTGCTGGAAAGCGCCCTGCTCGCTGGAGAAACCGGGGTGGCGGATGAACTGACCGCTTCACTCCTTGAACGGCGTAGCGCAAACGCTCCCTCCCAGGCAGAGCCCCTGGTTGCAACGCTTTACAACGCAGTGGCAGCACGCCTGCGACAAACCGGCAACCCTGAACGATCCACGGAAGTGCTGGAACGGGCCCGGGCGCTGTTCCCGGAATCCGAGGCGATTACCCTGCAGGCCGCGGCAGTGGCGTTCGCCAGCGGCGACTCCACTGCTGCACGTAAACTGCTTCAGGAAGCAAAAAAACAGAACCCGGACTCCGCTGCTCCGTACCTCGTTGAAGCACGGCATTTCGAACAGCAGGGGGCGTTCCCGCAAGCGGCGGAACTCTACCAACTGGCCGACGAGAAGCAGGCCAGTGCCGAGATTGCCAACGGTTATGCCCGGGCGCTGCAGCGTGCCGGACGCAATGAAGAGGCCCTGACGTATCTTGAGACCGCAACGGAGCGCTATCCCGATAACGCTCAATTACGGCTGGGCATGGCGGTACTGCAGCAGTCCAGCGGTGACGAGCAGAACGCCAGAGCCAACTATGAAAAGTTACTGTCTGCATTGCCGGAACATCCGGTGGTCCTGAACAACCTGGCGTGGCTTTATCACGAAGACGGCGATGAGCGTGCCATCTCACTGGCACAGAAGGCCTATGAGCTGAACCCCGAGAATGCTGCGGTGGTGGATACCTACGGCTGGATCATGCTGAAGTCGGGTAACCACCAGCAAAGTGTTCCCATCCTCGAGAAAGCACACGAACTTCAGCCGGACTCCGAAGAAATCGCCCTGCACCTTGCAGAGGCATACCGCACCGTAGGCAAGAGCTCCGAAGCACAGAGAATACTCGAGAAGTTTGGCGGTCAGGGATGAACCAAAGGATATGACCACGGGCTACACAGTTCCCCTGGCCCGGCAGTACCTCTGGCTGCTCGGCATTCCCCTGCTTGCAGCCGGGCTCTGGACAGAGTGGCAGGACTTCTTTCGGCTCTGGTACGAATCGATCGTCTATAACCATGGCTATCTGGTGCTGGCAGGCATTTTCTTCCTGCTGTATACCCGCCGCGGGGCGCTGGCCAGTTTGCGTGTCAACGGTTCCGGCTTTGCGCTGTTTCTCCTGGCGGGCGCCTGCAGCCTGCTGATATTTGCCCAGGCCGCTGACGTGCGCTTCCTACGACTGGCGTTGGTGCCGTTCATCGTTGTGTTCTGGGGTTGGGCGATCTGGGGATGGGGTTTCGTGAAAGTGGCGGGAGGGCCTGTTTTGCTCCTGCTTTTTGCGGTTCCGTTCTGGGACGACCTGTCTCCCATGCTGCAGCACATTACGGTCTTTTTCAACGATATTTTCCTGCGAATCGCCGATATCGAGGCGACGATCAATGAGTTCTATATCGTACTTGAGGTGGGCACGTTCCTGGTTGAGGACGGCTGCAGCGGTGTCCGATACCTGATGGTTGCGCTTTTCCTGGGCAGTTTCTACGGACAGCTTTACTACCAATCAGCAACGCGCACGGTATTACTGGTGGTGATTGCCGGGCTGCTGTCCATGCTGGCGAATTGGATACGAGTGTTCGGCATTATCGCCGCGGGCCATTACACCAACATGGAAACATCGTTGGTGGAGGACCATGAATTGTTCGGCTGGGTGATTTTTTTCGTCTTCACCCTGGTTCCCCTGTATTTCATTTCAGGAAAGCTGGAGCCCGTTGCACGCGACAAGGCTGCCGGTTTAACGCGTGTACCACAACCCAATGCCCGATCGGCCCCGATCTGGCCTGTTCTGGCATCTTTGCTGATCCTCTGGCCTGCGATCATGCCCCTCGCGCTGGAATCCCGTACCGCCCGGGTTGCCCAATCCTGGAACCCGACCCTACCCGACAACGTCGATGAATGGCGGGGGCCACTGAGACACGCCAACATCTGGAAACCAGACTATCAGACGCCGGACGTCAACATCGGAGGCGTCTACGTCTCAGACGACCTCCAACAGGTTCAGTTGCAGATTACCGGGTACCGCCGGCAAGCCCAGAACAAGGAGCTCATCTTTTACGGGAATGAGCTCTACGACAGTAAACTTTGGAAACAGGTATCCACCACGATCCGTGATGTGCCGGAATCTGAAGGCATCAGTCCCGGCCAGGTCAACGAAACCATTATCCGGCATCGTTCGGAGAACACAACAGTGATCATCTGGTCCTGGTACGACATCGGCGATGTGCTGACCCATTCCGGTATCGAGGCCAAGATCACCGGCGCGCTCAAGAAAATGACGGGTGATGGGCGGGGGGCTCTGTGGGCCCTGGCCAGCTATTGCAGCCCGAACGGCGACGCCGACTGCAACCAACAGCGCAGCACATTTGCGCAATTCCTGGCGGCCGCAAGGGACTAAACGTTCGCGGCCCGGAACTCGTTGATCATCGCAGAATCGATTCTCTGATCCCGTTCTGCCTTGTTGTTCAGGTAATCTGCGATCACGCCTTTTCTTATCTGGCGCCAGGTACGGCGCTTTGCGCTGACATCAAACATGTCGTTCAGGTACAGCCGCCCTTTCACACTGAGTTTCACCGGTTTACAGCGTCCGCCTTCAACATCTGTGATCGCCTGGATCATCATTTTCACCCCAAGGCGCACCACTTTCTCATAGAGACTGTTTGGATGATCCCCATCGACGATGACGGGCCGACCCTGGTAGACCACGTCACCGTCGTCCACCCCAGGAGAGACAAAGTGTACGGTAGCGCCCACGCACTCAGGTTCAGCGTTATGGATCGCCCAGTCGGTCGTGAAGAGGCCCCGATAGAATTGGGAGAGTCCACCGTGGAGATTGAGAACGCCCTGCTCCGGAATCGCCAGTAACTCGGTACGAAGAATCGAGGCGCCACACACCGCGATGACATCAGGTTGTCGTTCCCGGATCCACTGACGATATTCCGGTTGATTGATCGCATTGACACCGCGGGTGTGGAGCACCGGGATGGAATCGCTGACGGTCAGCGCCTTCCCCTCCTCCCCGAAATCAAGGCTGTTGGCGGGATCGTTATAGGCCTGCCGCCGATCAATCAGGCGTCGGTCGAGCACGTCGAACACCTTCAGGCAGAACACCCCGGGTCTGGACAGGTACTTGATGGACCTTTTCACCAGCGAGGACTGATCTCTCTCCGGGGTTTGATTCTCAACGACCACGCCAACGACATTCAGGGATTTCGACAACTGATTGGCAAAGAACAGATCGGATTTATCCTGGCTGACTATTACCAGTGTGCGCATGGGTAAGCTCTCCGTGCAGGAAACTAGGCCGGTCGGTGCTGTCGGGGCGGCCGTCTCAGTAAACGCTTGATCAAAGGGATGATCTGATATTCGAGATAGCACAATGTCCGTAGCTTCCCGCTGCTGCCAAACACCTCAATCGTGCAGAATTCCCGATAATCACTGGTCCAGTTACTCAGATACCAGTAGTCATCGGCACAGGTGTAATACTGGCGGGCAGAACGGCTGTCGAACAGGTGTTTCAGCGCGGTGTACTCAAGGACCGATCCCGGGGAGAAACTCTTGAAGGCCTGGTCATAGTCCGCCCTGATCGGATAAACGACACCATCGTCAACAAGATGCAGTTCAAACGCCACGGGCTGGTCCCCCTGCCTCATAATCCAGGCTTTCAGGCGACCGGATTGACCAAACTCATTAATCAGGTTGAGGAAGAACCTTCGGCTCCGGGCGTTCCCCTTCAGGTCGTTGCCAATACCAGATTTCCAACTGTTGGCGGAGATGGTGATGAGCTCGTCGATCAACGGCTGATCTTCATGGGTAATGGGCTCTTCTGCAATGTGGAAGCTGCCCGTGGCCTGATAGCGGTTGAGCTTGTGCTTGAGGCTTCTCTTGAGCTTCTTCGGCCGCGCGGAAAAGAAGCTCGACCACTCCCCCGCGATCTGTATCACCGGCGTCAAAAGGCTTGGTTTCTCGCCCACGTACTGATGACCCTCCCCCTGTCGGGCCAGCAGAAACGTTCGGAGACCGCTGTGTTTGGGTATCTTGAAGAAAAGCCCCACTTCGTGCGCCTCAACCCGGGTCAGCAATGCCAGCACGTCAGCTTGCTTTTGCTCGCTCAGGTCAGGGTGTACCACCACCATTGAATAGGGGCTATGGCCGTTGGCCGCCAGCTTCAGCAACGTCACCGGTATGCCTCGGTAGCGCTCCCGTACCCTCAGCAAGGGCGCCGCACCCACCAATTGTCCGTCCAGGTAAACACACCGGAATTCCATCTCAGCGTCGGGGGTGAATGCACTCAACCACGCACTGAGCCAGCCGTGGGAGAGCGGAACGGGAATCGGGTCCAGGGTCTCAAGCAATTGATCCCATTGGCGTTGAATGTCATGGAACGCTTCCAGTTTCTTTATGACTCTAAGTTCCACAGTTCGTGATGTTCCTGGAGTTCAGCGAGGGGGCGTGTGTGATGTCCGTGCGTTACTGCGCGCCGCGATACAGCGTTCGTGTCTTGTTCAGCATTTTCCAGAGACCCGCTTTGGTGCGATCAGTGGTGGGATGCCTGCCTACCGGGGAGGGTTTCATGTTGACCCGGCCGAGGACCTTCCGCGCTCTCAGGTTAAAGTTCAGCGCGTGGCGCCACATCATGGTCTGCTCGGTGTTGAAGATTATGGACATGGAAATCGAGAGGTCCTCCAGACCGTTCTTGACATAATGCCCGGACAGGAAAGGTATGTGTAAGGCCTCACCGGGTGCGAAATTGAACTCCGTGAAATAGCCCGCACGCTCCTCCGACCAGGGCAGTTCCGTGTTGACGTAGGATACGTAGCGTTCGCAGGCTTCGTCGGTGACGACACGGGTATCCCAGGGCTGGGCCACGAACACTTTTTTCTGTCCCCGAAACTGGAAAAGAAACGTGGAATAGCGGTCAATGTGGAACGGCGTAATGCTGCCGGGCGCGGCGATGAACAGGTACAACGTCGGAATGATCACCCGCCCGTTTCCGCTTTTTTCCCTGATGATCTCCGACACGCTTTCCAGCAGCTCGTCATAAAGCTCCCGGAATGCGGGGTCGACTTCCGGTGAATTGACCATGATGTAGGAGTCCGCCGACACCAGCCCCCTCAGGACCGCTTCAAGGGACCCCTCGCGCCGCTGCTCCCGGAACACTCCCTCAAAGTTGTCGTTCTCTCGCAGGCGGGCATTGGAGTATTTGACCTGGGCCGGAGGTAGTCGCAATAAGGTCTCGGTCAATGTCTCCAACTGCAGCGACGGGTGATCCTGCAGTCCATGCCTGACCTTGAAGGGGGATGAGTCCAGCAGTTCGCTGTTGATTCTGTCCCTGAATACCGCTGACATGGTTCACTCCTGTGTTAACCAAAGCTGGGTCCATGGCACGACGCGGGTAGATCCCCTACGCGGCTGATAGTTTATGTTTCACTTTCCGGAGCCGGTCCAGCACATCAATCGCCCGTCGCTTGATCCAGAAATTCAGCAACGGTTGCTGCATCCAGTCCGCAAGGCGGTTCTGTAGCCAGAAATAGTTCACCGACACATTGCGTCCCTCAGCTTCGATAAAGTGCCAGGTACCTGCCGGTATAAACAGTGCCTGACCCTCTTCCAGCCATCCCGCAATGCCATTGGCCCGCCTCAGTTTGGGATGCAGTCTGAAGTCCGGGTGGTTGCAATCCACCTGACTGTCAACGACCCGGTTCTCCAGCAATGCCCTCAGGCTGAAGGGACTGTAGGGGTACATATAGCCACTCTGATCCGGGGAGAACAGAATGAAGCGTTTGCGGCCCTCCAGCATCATCAGCAGGCTGTGGGTTTCGTCATAATGGAGCAAGGACTTGTTCTTTCCCGGGCCAATGTAGAGGTTGGACACCCGGAACCCGGATTCGGGAACAAAGGCAGGCAGTGTTACTGCAACAGAGGCAGGCAAGTCTCCTGAAACGCCGCGTCCAAGCAGCGGTTCCAACGCATAACCATCCTGCGTGGTTTCCATGACCCGGTCAAAATCGGTCATGGGGAGGCGTTCAAAACCCAGATAATGGAATATGCCGTCAGCGGACTTTCGCTGTATGCGAATGGTCTTCAGTGACTGCCTGAAAAAGTCGTAGTTCCAGTTCCTGGTGAAAGGCAACGCTTCCCTGATGCCACTGAGCAGTACCGGCTTGCGTTGGCGGATATAATGCGCCAGTCCGTCTTTACTCGTGGGAAAGGGAACCGTCTCAATGGTTTCGGGGCCGGAAAGGTCAAATAGGCTCATCGTAAATTCCTTTTTCTACGATCTGTTACGTCCGACTGTGCCCGTGTAAAAGTTAACTCCCGCTTTTACATTTGATGGTCAGTTTCACGTTAACAATATGTCATGGCAAAAAAAGCTGCAAGCGCAGCCGTACCCTCCTGATAACCCGTTCAAACGCGGGCTCAGCGGGGGTCCGCAATACCGTCAAATTCCGCCTGGGCAGGCGCCGGCCTGCCCTGCCTGATCGCCAGGCTGAACAACGACCGGCCCATCACGCGAGCACTGATGTAACGGAACAGCGGTTGGAAACCGGCCTTCTGCAACGCCCTGCGGGACGCCGAATTGCCGGTATCCACGGCCACCAGTGCCTGGCATGCGTCGGGATAGGTACCTTCAACCAGAGCCCGCAACAGGAGGCAGAAATATCCCTTGCCACGGGCCGAAGGGCTGGTTGCGCAGTCCCATATGTAGAACCCGTCGTCCGGAACCCGGAGATGGAGGTCGTGCAATATACCTACCCGGGTTCCCGGTTCCGCCACCCAGCCGTAACACACAGGCTGCTCACCAACCCAGAGCTCATAAAGCGTGTGGCCCTCAAGCCTGCGCTGGTCAAACGCCAGTTCCCGCCAGGGCATGGTCTCCCGATACTGACTTGTGCGTATGAGCACGCCGTTTTCGGTCGGGATATTATCGTTGCAAGCGCGACTGAGGGTTGTGGGCTGGGCGAGCATGATGCCTGCCTTGACCTCAAAAAAGCGGTTCAGCCAACGCTTGATCACACCCAACCTTCGCCGTAGAGTTTTCAAGGCCTTTGCATCTCCGGGAATCCGTTATCATGTTCCATGCAAGCTCTCACGTTATAGCGATTGAAAGGCGTTTACGAGCATTTGCAGGCACCGATCTCCATGTAACTGCTGGTCCCCTGGCGCAGACGGAGTCGGAATTCCCGCCAGAGCACGAACTCATGAAACATGCCGGTGACAAACGCCGGCGTGAATTTTACTCCGGCCGCCATCTGGCGCGCGCCGCGCTGTTGAAAGCCGGCATCGGTCCCACCGCGATTCTCCGGGGGCCGCTGGGAGAACCTCTCTGGCCAGGCAGCGTGTCGGGGTCAATCACCCACGACCAGAGCCTCGGAGCGGCCGTTGTCTGTACCGATCCAGACATTGCCGGCATCGGCGTGGATCTGATCGAAGACCCGTGGCAAGTGGGCGAACCTCTGGCAGACATGATCCTGCATCCCGAAGAGGCCAATCTCCTGCGCATCCGTTTTCCGCTCCTGCCAGCGACCGGCGTGGCTTTCAGCCTGAAAGAGTCGGTCGTCAAGGCTGTGTCCGTTCACCTGGGGCGCTACATGGATTTGCTGGAGATATCCATCGGCGGCCACGGTGAAGCGCTGGCTGCTCACGTTAAGGGCCTCCAGGCCCCGCTTCCGGTGATGGTCTACGCTGCGGAATTCGGCCTGTTTACCTGCTGTCTGCGCCCCTCCGGAGCCGCCTTGGAACACCAAAAATTAACCTTCGAATCGGGGCTCAGAACTTCCTAGCACAACTTAAAGCACTATGCTAATTTACATAATGTAACATCAGTCCCATGTATGATTCTCTATCTAAGGAAGGCACAGAGATGAATGCAATGACGTCTTCCCCGGCTGTGCCCGGTTTTCTCTCCAGTCTTGATCACGCGTTTCAGTCCTTCCCAAAGACGACAGCGCTCTTGTCGGTGGACGACTCGGGACAGGAAACCACGCTCAGTTACGAATTGCTTGACCGGAACGCTGCGACCTTACAGGCCCTCCTGGAAGAGCGCGGCGCGGAACCTGGCGCTCCCATCGCGATCCATACCCAGGACCGCATGCTGGCCATTACCGCAATGATCGCCATTCTCCGGTATGGCAGCCCCTACCTGCCCCTGGACCCGCTTTATCCCAGGGACCGGCTGGAATACATGGCCAGCCACGCGGGCACGGTTCTGACCCTGATCGACAACGACGACTTTCACTCGCCGGTTGGCCAGCATCTGGACCTGCGAGCCGTTAATTTTGAAAAGCCGCGACGCCCCCGGAAAGATGCCCGGATCACACCGGAAAGTAATGCCTATGTGATCTATACCTCCGGCTCAACAGGCAAGCCCAAAGGCGTGTTGATGAATCACGGCACCCTCGACAATCTGATTCACTGGCAGAACCGGCGGTATGGCGATGACACGCCTCTGCGAACCCTTCAGTTCTCCGCGCTGGGGTTTGATGTGTCGTTTCAGGAGATCTTCTCCACCCTGACCCGGGGCGGCACCCTTTACCTGATCGACAGCGGCATCAAGCAGGATTTCCATCGCCTGCTGACCCACATCGAACAGTACCGCATCGAGCGCCTCTTCCTTCCGTACATCGCATTACTGCAACTGGTGATGTGGGCCAACCGCCTGACGCTGTACCCAACGTCACTGCGGGAGGTCATCACCGCCGGGGAACAGTTGGTGGTCAGCAACGAGTTGAAGACAGCCTTCAATGCCCTGACCAACACTGTGCTCAGTAACCAGTACGGACCCTGTGAAACCCATGTGGTCAGTGAGCACATCCTGAACTGGCCAGCCGACAACTGGCCGGCCCTCCCCCCTATCGGCAAACCTATTGATCAGGCCAGCCTCCTGATTCTGGATGACCGTCAACAGCCGGTTCCAGACGGTGAAGTGGGTGAGCTATACATCGCAGGGCCGGTACTGGCCCACGGTTACATCAACAGCCCTGAACAAACCGAACAGCGATTTGTGACCCTGGCTGACACCAACGGTGGCGGACACCGTCGGGCCTACCGCACTGGTGACCTTGTCAGCCTCGACAGCGCCGGAGACCTCCTCTACCGGGGCCGGATCGACAATCAGGTAAAAATCAGCGGATACCGGGTTGAACTGAGTGAAGTGGAAGCCCGCCTGCTGGACACCGGACTGGTCGACGAAGCCGCCGTCGCCGTACGGGAAATCCAGGGGCAAAAAAAGCTGATCGCCTTCGTGACCGGCGCCGCTGGTGAACCCAGCTCGGATGCAGCCATCCGTGAAGCACTGGCGGAGTCTGTGCCTGCTTATATGATCCCGGTTCATTACCACCGGGTTGACGCTCTTGCCAAGACGCCATCCGGCAAGATTGATCGGAAATCGATGGTTGAGGCTCTGAATACTGTGCCTCAGTCCCAGCCAACGCAGGTCAAAAACGACGCTGCTCCGGTACTGGCCATTATTCGCACGGAAATGGCCAGCCCTGACTTAACCATTGATGACAATCTCCAGGAACAGGGAATGGATTCCCTTACCGCCAACCGGATTGCTGCGTCGCTTTACGGAACGCTCGGAATCAGCGTACCGGTGTATTCCCTGTTCCAGTACCGCACCGTTGGGCAGTTCCTCGACTACGCCCTCGCCCGTTCAGCGGTTCGCCTTACGACCCGGCAGGAAACCGGGACCGGCCATGAGACCCGGTCACGGGATGTAGCCATCATCGGTATGGCGGTCAGGGTACCCGGGGCCAATTCCCTGGACAGCTTCTGGGACAACCTGCTCAACGGCAGGGAGAGCATCACTTTCTTCCCGAATACTGAAAGCCATAACGGCGTCGTAAATGCCCGGGGCGTGCTTGATGATCCGCTGGGGTTCGATGAGCGGTTCTTCGGAATCAGCCCGATCGAAGCGGAATTCATCGATCCCCAACAACGACTGCTGCTCGAACTTGCCTGGCACGCCCTTGAAAACGCCGGCTACGATCCGGAGGCGTTCGCCGGAAAGATCGGCGTCTACTGTGGCGTGGGCAACAACTCCTACTACCTGAACAACGTCCTGAAAAACGAGGAAAAACTCTCGGATTACGGGCCACTCCAGGCCATGGTAGCCAACGAAAAGGATTATGCGGCGACTCGGCTGGCTCACAAGCTCAACCTGGTCGGACCGGCGCTCAGCATCCATACCGCCTGCTCCACGTCGCTGGTGGCCGTCGCTGAAGCCGTGGAGTCCGTTCGCCAGGGCCGCTGCGATCTGGCCATTGCCGGGGGCGCGGCCGTGACCTTCCCCCAGCAGCAGCCTCACACCCATCAGGAAGGCAGCATCTACACCCGTGATGGACACACCCGGCCTTTTGACAGCCGCAGCTCCGGAACCGTGTTCAGTGACGGCGGCGGCCTCGTGGTACTCAAGCGCCTGGAAGACGCCCAGAAAGATGGCGATTACATCTACGCCGCCATCAGCGGCGTGGCGGTCAACAACGACGGGGCTGAAAAAGGCAGCTTTTCCGCACCCAGCGTGCAGGGGCAGAAATCGGTGATCCTGGGGGCGATCAGGGACGCCGGACTGGACGCCCGGCGTGTAGGCTATGTGGAAGCCCACGGCACAGCGACGCCGATTGGCGACCCTATCGAGGTGTCAGCACTCACCGCTGCCTATCGCGAGTTCACCCCAGACACCCAGTATTGCCGGCTTGGCTCTGTTAAAAGCAACGTTGGCCACCTCACCGCGGGCGCCGGCGTCATCGGGCTTATCAAGTGTGCGCTTTCCATTGATCGCGGGTCGATTCCACAGTCCATCAATTTCGAGACCGCCAATCCCGAACTGAACCTGGGCACCAGCCCTTTCCTGATTGCCGACACCACCCAGGAATGGACATCACCGCGCACAGACAGGATCGCAGCCGTCAGTTCCTTCGGCATTGGCGGCACCAATGCCCATGCCATTCTCAGGGGTGTCGATCCAGTTGAGCGGCCGGTTTCGGCGCCGACGCCGGATTGGGTACCGCTGTGCTTCAGCGCGCAGTCAGCGGAGGCCCTCGCTCAGGGGCTACGGGCCCATGGCGCACAACTGGCAGCGACGGACAGTGCCTATACGCGGACCGCGCTCGCAACGGCCCTGCTCCGGCATCGTCGCGCGTTTCGGTATCGTGCGGCCCTGCCACAGTCCGCAACCCGTACAGATCTGGACGCGGCGGTCGACCGTGCTGAAGATACGACTCCGGTTCTGAAAGCGCCGGCGGTGGTGTTGGCGTTTCCCGGTCAGGGCAGCCAGGTCGCGGGCATGGGCGGATCGCTTTATCAGCGGGTACCGGCTTTCAGACACGCCATCGACGCCTGCGCAGACATCCTGCTTCAGGACCACGGATTGGACATCAAAGCCCTGATGTTCGAATCCGGCGATCCGCTGAAAGACACCAGCAAAACCCAGATCGGCCTGTTCTGCCTGGGCTACGGCCTTGCCTCTGCGATTACCGCGCTGGGTGTCACACCCAGGGCTGCTATCGGTCACAGTATTGGTGAACTGGTGGCAGCCACCATGGCTGGCGTGTTCGACTTGCCCACAGCGCTTCGCGTGGTCATGACCCGAGGCCGGGTGATGCAGGCCCAGCCCTCCGGCGCCATGCTTGCGGTCCGCGCCAGTCGCGACCAGGTGGAACCGCTACTTACAGAAGGGGTGGTCATTGCGGCTGAGAACACCGCCGATGCCTGCACGCTGTCGGGGACACACGAGGCGATTGAGCAGTGTTGTGGCATCCTGGACCAGCAGGAGATCAAATACCGCGCGCTGAACACATCGCACGCGTTCCACTCACCATCCATGGAAGCCGCCAGCCGGGAATTTGCGGAATCGTTACGCAACCTCACGCTGCACCCGCCGAAACTGCCGTTTATTTCCTGTGTCACCGGTGACTGGATCACCGAAGCCCAGGCCACCGACATCCAGTACTGGGCCGATCAGATACGCCAACCGGTCCAGTTCCGGCGCGGCGTTCACACTATCGGTGAGTTGCCGAACCTGGCGATCGTAGAGTGCGGTCCCCAGGCCACGGTTTGTGGCATGGCCATGCAATGCCTGGACACCAAGTCCGATCTGGCGCTCATCCCATTGTTATCAGCTGCCGGTCAGCCAGACACAGAGGCGACCAGTTTCAGCACCGGGCTGGGCAAAGCCTGGTGCGCCGGTGTCACCCTTGATTGGCCGTTGGGCAAGAATGAGAACGCGGTTGCCGCGAGGTTGCCGGGCTATCCATTCCAGCATCGCACTCACGTAATAGAACCCGTCCAGAACCTGAGCGCTGCCCAGCCACTGGCTTATGGAGCACAGGCAGCACAGTCAATACAACCCGAACAGTCACCTTTGGCAGGGCCCGCCATGAAAGACGCCATAATGGAACAATTGCGCAAGCTGTTTACTGACATCTCCGGCATTGATCTCAGTCAGGCCGATGGGGACGCCACCTTCTTTGAACTGGGACTGGATTCGCTCCTGCTGACCCAGTCCACGCTGAAGCTGAAAAAAGCCTTCAAGGTCAGCATCTCCTTCCGCCAGCTACTCAACGATTGCGGCAACCTTAACAAGCTCTCGGATTACCTGATCCGGGAAGGAGCGGTTGCCGAAGGCAGCCAGGTCGCAGCCACCCAGGCAGCGCCCAACACTGCACCCACTGCATCCAAGCCATCCGGCCAGGACACCACCACCGGGGCTGCGCAGCCAGCCGGTTTCAGTTCTATGCCTGCACCTTCTGGCGACATCCAGTCGCTACTGCAGCAACAGATGCAGCTGATGCAGGGACAACTTGCATTGCTCTCCTCGTTGTCAGGTCAGGCAGCCGCCGCGCCCTCCCCAGTGTCGGTGCCGGCAGCACACGAAACGGCCCCGAAAGCGCCACGGTCGGCCCCCCTCAAGCCGTTCGGCGCGGGCACCCGCATCAACGTCAAACGCAGCAACGACATGACCGAAGCCCAGCGGGCACATTTCAAGACGCTGTCGGACCGTTACAACGCCCGCTTTGCCAAATCCAAGCAATTTGCCCAGGACAATCGTAAACACCTGGCGGATCCGCGGGTTGTTTCCGGCTTCCGTAACGTGATCAAGGAAGTGGTTTACCCCATTGTTGTCGAGCGATCCGAAGGCCCTTACCTCTGGGATATCGACGGTGGTCGTCTGATCGATGTGACCTGCGGCTTTGGCAGTAACTTCTTCGGCAACTCCGCGCCATTTATCAAGGAAGCCATCGCCCGGCAACTGGATACCGGCTACGAGATCGGCCCCCAGCAGCCTCTCGTGGCGGAGGCGTCCCGGTTGTTCTGTAAGATCACCGGTAATGACCGGGTGGCCTTCTGCAATACCGGATCGGAAGCGGTCGTGGGCGCGATGCGACTGGCCCGTACCGTCACCGCCAAGGAAAAGGTGGTGATCTTCGAAAACGATTACCACGGCATCCACGACGACGTCATCATTACCCGTGGCGCCAATGGTTACGCCGTGCCGGCGGCCGCAGGCATCCCGGAAGCGGCCGCGAGCAACATGATTGTGCTCGACTATGGAAGCGACGCATCGCTGGACTACATTCGTGACCATGCCGACGAGATCGCTGCCCTGCTGGTGGAGCCGGTACAGAGCCGCTATCCGGATCTGCAGCCCAGGGCATTCCTCGAGAAAGCCCGCACGCTGTGCACTGAAAAAGACATTGCGCTGATCTTTGACGAAGTGATCACCGGCTTCCGCATTCATCCCCGTGGTGCCCAGGGCCACTACGGCATCACCGCAGACATCTGCACCTACGGCAAGATTGTGGGTGGCGGCATGCCCATCGGCGCCATCTCCGGCAAGGCCCGGTTCATGGATGCGCTGGACGGCGGCCAGTGGCAGTTCGGTGACGATTCAGCACCGGAAGTGGGAGTTACCTACTTCGCCGGCACCTTTGTACGCCACCCGCTTACCATGGCGGCTGCCGTCGCGGTACTGAAACGCCTTGAGGCCGAACCCAACCTGCAAAGCGAACTCAACCTCCGCGCAGACCAGCTGGTGGGCGAGATTAACCAGTATGCAAGACTCGTCGGTGCACCGCTGAAAATCGAGCATTGTGGGTCAATGTGCAAGATCAAGATCCCCCAGGACATTCCTTTCGAAGAACTGATCTACCTGTTGCTTCGAGAAAAAGGCATTCATGTCTGGGATGCCCGCCCCATGTTCATTACCACTGCCCACAGTGACGAGGACCTCACGGCCATCACTACCGCCTTCAAGGAAGCAATGGATGAAATGATCGCCATGGCGTTCTTCCCGGTCACCCAGCCACAGGTCGCGATACCTGCGAACGCCACGCAACAGCCGCCGGTTGCCGGAGCCAGGCTCGGACGTGACGAAAGCGGCAAGGCCGCCTGGTATATCCCGTCAAAGAACCATAAGAACCAGTTTGAGAAGTGGGTAGGTTAAGCGCTTATGAACACAGCCGTATTGACTCACGTTACCCGTCACGATCCTTTCCGGTTCGGTGAACTGGAAGGGACCCTGGAAAGTACGGAATCTCAACGGGAGGTCTGGCTAGCAGCCCAGTTTGGCGATGACGCCAGTGCCTCTTTTAACGAGTCGGTGTTCGTGAACCTTCAGGGCCACGTTGACGTAGCCGCCCTCACCCGGGCATTACAGGGATTGTGGCAGCGTCACCAGACTGTACGGGGCTGCTTCAGCGACGACGGCGAAGAACTGGTGATTTATCGTGACCGGCCTGCACCGGTTCACACGCACGATTACCGATCAATGCCATCCGCCGATAAACAACGGTCCCTGACAGAACTGGCCCGTGACGCCGTTACCGACCCGTTTGATCTGCTCGATGGTCCCCTGGCGCGCTTTGATATCGTACGGTTTGCCGACACCGACACACGGGTTCTGCTCACATTGCATCATTCTGTCTGCGATGGCTGGTCGCTGTATATCCTTGCCAGCGAGCTGGGGCGTCTGTACAGCCGGGAGTGCGATCCGTCCCAACCTGACGAACTCGATCCGCCTCCCCGGTTCAGCGACTACGCCCACTGGGAAAGAAGCGAAGAAACCCGCGCTCTGCGCGAGCAAAGCATTGCCTATTGGACACGGCGATTTGAACACGGTATTCCCAGCCTGGAGTTGCCCACGGACCGCCCCCGTGGCCAGTCTCGCAGCTTCGCCGCCTATCGCCTGGACAAAGCGTTGCCCATGGACCTGCTGGCTGCCCTGAAACGCCTGGCAGCAAAGCATGGCAGTACCATCACAACCACTCTTCTCGCCACGTTTGCCGCGTACCTGAACCGGCTCTCCGGCAGTGATGAGATCGTGCTGGGCATCCCCTTCGCGGGACAAATGGCCAAGGAAGAACACGCCCTCGTGGGCCACTGTGTCAACATCATCCCGCTGCACCTGCGCGTCTCGCCTGAGGAGTCCTTCAGTGCGCTGCTGAGGAAGGCACAACAAGGCATGCTGGAGGCGTTTGAACACCAGTACCTCACCTATGGCACCCTGTTACAGACGCTGGGCGTGGCACGGGACCCTTCAAAGCCACCGCTGGTCTCAGTGTTGTTCAACGTGGACCAGTCCAACGAATCGGATTTCCATTTTGAAGGTCTGTCGGCCCGCTTCGAGTCCAACCCAAGGGCCTTTGAAAACTTTGACCTGAACCTGAACATCACCCTGTCGGACCGTTCCGCGGTCATGGAGTGCACCCACAACCTCCAGCTGTGGAACACAGACACCATGGACCGGCGCATGGATGAACTGTTGCAGCTGATGCAGGGCATCCTGGCGCAGCCGGACGCCCGTCTGTGTGACATCACCCTGATGAGCGAACGTGACCGGGCACTGTATTTACAGGAGTGGCGTGACAGCGAGCGGGACTACGACCTCCAGAACAGCAGCCTGCACGGACTGATTGAACAGGCCGTGGACCGGTTCCGGGACCAGCCTGCGCTGGTGTTCGAAGACCTTCAGCTGTCCTTTGGTGAACTGGATGAGCAGGCCAACCGCCTTGCCCACTGGCTGATTCACCGGGGCGTGGGGCCGGAAGTCATTGTGCCGATCCTGATGGAGCGTTCACCGGACATGCTGGTGGCCATCAATGGGATCCTCAAGGCTGGCGGCGCCTATCTGCCCCTTGATCCGGACCATCCGGCAGATCGGCTTGCGTACATTATCGGGGAAGTCAAAGCGGACATGGTGCTCACCCAGAGTGCACTGAGATCACGTGTCCCTGATACCGTGGAAGCCGTTGCCCTGGACAGGGACGGACCGGACCTGACCACCATGGACCCGACGCGTCCGAATCGAATCGCCCGCTCCGACCAACTGGCCTATGTCATCTACACGTCCGGCTCCACGGGCAAGCCCAAGGGTGTCATGCTTGAGCACCAGTCCATCTGCAACCACATGCTCTGGATGCGAGACACCTTTGCCCTGGATGACACCGATGCGGTGATGCTCAAAACGCCGTATACCTTTGATGTCTCACTCTGTGAACTGTTCCTGCCGTTAATGACAGGCACCCCCCTGGTGATTGCCAAGCCAGGCGGTCACAAGGATCCCGAGTACCTGGTGGAACTGATCAACCGGCACCGGATTACCCACATTCACTTTGTGCCCTCGCTGGCCTATCTGTTCCTGGACGTCTGTGACCATCAGCGTTGCCCCTCCCTGACCCGTTTCCTGCTGACCGGCGAGGCAGTCAGTACAGAACTGTCCCTGCGTTTCCGCAAGCACTTCCCGGATGCGGAATGCTGGAACCTTTACGGCCCAACGGAGGCGGCCGTCCATGCCAGCAGCTGGCTGTGTGGCAGGGAAACGTCGGAACATACGGTGGCCATCGGCAAGGCACTGCCAAACACCCGGCTCTACGTGGTGGACACTCACCTGAACCTGCTGGGTACCGGTCTGATCGGCGAGCTGCTCATTGCCGGAGTTCAGGTGGCACGGGGTTACATTAACCGCCCGGAGCTGACCGCCGAACGGTTTATTGATGACCCGTTTTCCGACGAACCCTACAAGGCCTATCGCACCGGCGACCTCGTCCGGATGCGCCCGGATGGCGCCCTGGAGTACATCGGTCGAAACGACTTTCAGGTAAAACTTCGTGGGTTACGCATTGAGCTTGGCGAGATTGAGTCCGTCATCCTGCGATACCCGGGTATTACCCAATGCGCCTTGCTGGCGCGGGAAGACCGCAAGAACGACCAGCGGCTGGTTGCTTACGTTGTGGGCAAACCCGTCCTGGCAGATATTCTGTCTGGCCTGAAGGCGCACATCGGGCAGTTCCTGCCCGACTACATGATGCCCCAGCACTTTGTCTCCTTACCGACCCTGCCACTTACCTCCAGCGGTAAAGTGGATCGCAAGGCGCTGCCCGCACCGGACGTCCATCCCGCAGCAGAATCCAGCCATGTCCCGCCAGCCTCCCAACTGGAGACCGAGCTCAGCCGCTTATGGGGGAGCATCCTTGGCACGGAAGATGTGAGTGTCACCGCCAGCTTTTTCGACCTCGGCGGTCATTCCCTGCTGGGCACTCAGATGCTGGCCCGGGTAAAGGGGCAGTATGGCGTCAGCCTGGGGCTGGGCAAACTCTTTGAAGCACCCACCGTCCGGGCCATGGCGAAGCTCATTGAGCAATCACAGGGCGGCGGTCAGCAAAGCAGCCGGCTTCAAGCCGTGCCTGCGGATACCGTGGTTTACGCCACACCGCAACAGCAGGTGTGGTACCTGTACGAGAAAATTGTGCCGGATTCCTTTGCCTTCAACCTGCCAGCGATCTTTCGCTTCCAGGGACAACTGGATGTCCCGGCGCTGGAAAAGGCCCTCGCTACCATTATGGAGCGGCACGAGATTCTTCGGTCCAATTTTGTAAATGAAGACGGCCAGGTGCGGATCGTTACCCGGGCCGATCGCACGATCAACCTGACCGTGCAATCACTGTCGGATTATGGTGTCCGCACCCCGGACCAGCTTGAAACCGTCCTCGCCCGGGACGTGGCCACTGGCTTCGATGTGGAGTCCGACGCCCTGTTCCAGGCCAGGTTACTGAAGGCATCGGATCAGGACCACGTGCTGTTCCTGATGGTTCACCATCTGGTCTTTGATGGCTGGTCGTTTGACCTGATCCTCAAAGAAATGTGTGCCCTCTACAACGCCTACAGCCAGGGATTGGACAATCCGCTGCCGGCGCTCCCGGTCCAGTTCAGGGACTATGCGCACTGGCAACACCAGTGGCTTGAGAGCGACGCCCTCACCCGCCACCTCGACTACTGGAAGGAAACCCTCGGTGGCGAATTGCCCGTGCTCAACCTTCCGCTGGATTTTGAAAGGCCCTACACCCAGCCCCACCGGTGCAGAGGTATCAAATTCAGCCTGGACAGGGGCGCCGTGGACGCCCTCGAGGCGCTTGCAGTACGTCATCAAACCACCGTCTTCATGGCGCTGATGGCGCTTTACGTGCTGATGCTGCACCGGTTCAGCCGTCAGTCGGATCTGATTGTGAGCCTGCCGGTCTACGCCCGCCACCATGAGGAGCTGGGCAACGTGATGGGGCCGCTGATCAATGCCCTCGCGTGCCGCTTCGACCTTAATGGCATCACGACCTTTGATGCGCTGCTTGAGCATGTCAAGGGCAAACTGCTGAGCGCTATGGAACATCAGGACGCGCCGTTCGAATCCATTGTGCGGACCATCAACCCGCCACGGGACTCTTCACGCAACCCCATTGCGCAGACCCTGTTCAACTATCAGGACGTTCGCAACCGGCAGGATCAGATGAATGGCATTCAGCGATCCCAGATCAATCTTGATCGTGTCGGTGTGGAAACCGATCTGGATGTCTGGTTCAAACGCCATCTGAACGGTATCGAAGCCGGGTTTGAATACCCTGTAGAGCTGTTCACACACGACACTGTAGAAGGCTTTGTGGCCAGTTTTACCGAGAGTATCCGCGCGGTTACCCACGCTGCCGGTCCTTTGCCGCTTGAGCAACTCACGCAGGCCAATGAGACGGAACTCGACAGGATCGCAACCTGGAACAAGACCACAACCAGATGCCCGTTTGAGCAGGGGTTCCTGACGGATTTCCAGCGGCAGGTAACCGCACAACCGTCGAAGACCGCCTGCATTGCCGGTGACACCAGCCTGACCTACGCCGAGTTGGATCAACGATCAAACCGGCTGGCCCGGTATTTCGCTGGCAAAGGCGTCAGAAGCGGCGACGTTGTGGCGTTGCTGTTGGAGCGTCATTCAGACCTTCCAGCCTCTGTGATCGGCCTCTGGAAGCTGGGCGCCGCCTACGTGCCGCTGGATCCCTCCTACCCGGACGAGCGTATCAAATCCATTCTGGGCGTTGCCGAGGCCCGGTTGCTGGTCACTCACAGTGGCCGCCCTGATCTCCCCATGCCTGAGAACGTCTCGGTTGTCGTTCCTGACCGGGAGGCGGACACCATACAGTCCCAGAGCGCCGACGCGATGGACACCGGCCTCCGGAAGGAACAACTCGCCTATGTGATCTTCACGTCCGGCTCCACCGGGGTGCCCAAGGGCGTTGAAATCAGTCACGGCGCGTTGCACAACTTCCTTCGTGCCGTGGCCCGTGAACCGGGATTGACCGCTGATGACCGCCTGCTGGCCATTACCACCCTGGCCTTCGATATCTCCCTGCTGGAGCTGTTCCTGCCCTTGAGCATCGGTGCAACCCTCGTGTTGGCGAATCAGCAGCAGGCGGGTGATCCCGAACAATTAAGCCAGTTGCTGGAACAACACCAGATAACCACGCTGCAGGCCACACCCGCTACCTGGAGATTACTGGTAAACGCCGGCCTTCAGCCTACCTCGCCGTTGAAAGGACTGATTGGTGGTGAGAAATTGCCGGCGGACCTGGCTGCCCTGCTCCTGGACCGGGGCGTGGAACTCTGGAACATGTACGGTCCTACCGAGGCCACCGTCTGGACCAGTTGCCATCGGGTGACCGCCGGTTCCTCCGACGACGGAGACCAGGGTGGTATGCCCCGTATCCTGATCGGTCGCCCCCTGGCCAATACCCAACTGCACGTGCTCGATACGCAGGGCAATACCCTGCCACTGGGCGTGTACGGCGAACTGTGCATCAGCGGTGATGGCCTTGCCCTTGGTTATCGCAATAACCCGACACAAACAGCTCAGCGTTTTGTGCCGGGCCGCAATGGCGAGCGCCTGTACCGAACCGGCGATCTCGCCCGGTGGACCCGCGACGGTTTCATCGAGTTCGGTGACCGCATCGACAACCAGGTCAAGGTACGCGGATACCGTATTGAGCTGGAAGAAATCGAGATCCAGCTACGCAGCCACCCCGCCATTGCCGATGCGGCCCTGGTGGTCCAGGACCTGGGCGCGGACGACCACCGTCTGATTGCCCACATTGTCTACCGCGGCCAGGAGCGGCCCACCAGCAGTGAACTGCGCAAGCACCTGCGGCAGTTCCTGCCGGACTACATGATGCCCCAGCAATTCACACAGCACGATCGGCTGCCGCTCCTGCCTTCGGGCAAAGTGAATCGCAAGCACCTCACTGAACTCAGCAGCGCCCCCCCGCCAGCCCGCGCGGTCCATCGCGACCCAACGGAAACGGAAGCCACAATAATGAGCATCTGGTGCAACCGCCTGAAGCGAGAGTCCGTATCGCTTGAGGACCAGTTCCTCGATGTGGGTGGCCATTCGTTACTGGCACTGCAGGTCATCATCGATGTTGAGCAGGCCTTGAAGGTACGGCTCATGCCTCAGGATCTTTGGGTGAATACCCTGGAACAGCTGGCGAACCTGGTGGATCAGAAACGGCCTTCTTCAGCGGAAAAAACCCAGGGCTCAGAGCAGAAAAAACACAAAGCCGGCAAAAATATGCTTAAAAGGCTTTTTGGCGCCCGATAGTCGGGCGCCAATGCCGCGCCACCGGGCCCGTCGCGTCAGGAGTTGATGTTGGAAGCGTTTTATTTTGGACCATCCGAACACTACCTCTTCGGAGTGTTTCATCCTCGGCAAGGCCCCAGCCGGAATGAGGCCGTTGTGCTTTGCCATCCGTTCGGGCAGGAATACATGCGAGCCCACAAATCGGTGCGGCGACTGGCGATCAACCTGGCGGCACTGGGCTATCCGGTACTGCGGTTTGATTACCGGGGAACCGGAGACTCGGCTGGCGACCTTACCGGGGTGACCGCGGAGGATTGGATCGAAGATATCGGCTTTGCGGTCCAGGAAGTCATGGACATGGCAGCGGTCAGCAAGGTCGCCTTGGTGGGCCTTCGACTGGGAGGCCTGATCGCTGCACGCGCCGCCGCCAAACATGACTGCGTCTCCCGTCTGGTGCTCTGGGACCCGATTACCGATGGCGCCAGCTACGTGAATGATATCCGTGCCGCGATCACCGAGGCCCAAACCGAGGGCAGCCGGTCCCGACTGATCACCCAGGACGGTACGATGCACTTCAACGGCTTCTGCATGCCCCGAGCCTTCCAGGACTCACTCTCCACGCTGAACCTGACCGATCTCGCCCCGTCGCTGCATGTACCGGTTGCACAAATCGTCTCCCACGAGGCTGATGAGTTTTCGGCGGTCAGGGATCAGTTCGCTGACCGTGCGGCGTTCCATTCCGAGCTTGCGCCCGCCCCTCATAACTGGAACTACGTGGATCACGTGGGAGGCATCCTGTGGCCCAAACCGGTCATCGATGCCATTGAACAGTATTTTGGCCAGGCAAGGGCCTAAGAAAAGGACAGTCTATGCGAGAACAGGTCGTCATGGTCGGAAGCGAGCTGCCCCTGGTGGGTGTGCTCTGCGAGCCCGAAAACAACCCGGCACCCAACGTTGCGGTGATTCTGCTGAATTCCGGTGTCATTCACCGCGTGGGGTCCTGCCGGCTATCGGTTACCCTGGCGCGGAACCTCTGTGAGAAAGCGGGACTGGCTACCTTCCGCTTTGATTTTTCCGGCATCGGCGACAGCGAAGCCCGACGTGGAACGCTGACCGCCGCCCAGGCCGCCGTGGACGAAGTGCAGGAAGTCATGGACTACCTGTCCCAGTGGAAGCAGTTTGACCGCTTCATTCTCTATGGACTCTGCTCAGGCGCCTTTGCCTCCTATCGCACCGCCCTGAGTGACACCCGGGTCATGGCAACAGTGCAGCTTGACGGTTACTGTTACATGACATGGAAAAGCCACCTGTTGCGGTACGCACCGAAGCTGCTGTCCCTCACCCGCTGGAGCCAGTTCATCCTGCGCAAACTGGGCCTCCGCAAAACCCGGAAAGGCGCGGAGGTGTCCGGCATCGAGGAGCGCTACTTTGAAGTACCGGGATTCGCCGGATACCCACCGAAGGAGGAAGTAACCGAGGGGCTTCGTGTGCTGAATGACCGCAAGCTACAGATGCTGTACGTGTTCTTCGGCCATGAATACTACGTCTACCAGGACCAGTTTCAGGACTGCTTCCGCCCAGTGGTGTTCGGCGACAACCTGACGGTGATTCACCGCCCCCATGCCACACACATTCTCTCCGAGCCGGAGGACCGGGCTTCGGTAGTGGATGCCATCACCCAATGGGCCGCCCAACTGGTTCACCAGCCTCAACCATGACGCCATCACCACGAGTGGAACTCACCGCCCTGACGTCATTGCGGGGCATTGCCGCCGTACTGGTGATGTTCCATCATTTCATGAACGTGGTCCTCAAGGATTTGATGGCGGCGGTGCCGGGCCTGTTGATCCTGAAATCCTACCTCTGGGTGGATCTGTTCTTCATCCTCAGCGGATTTGTGCTGGCCTACGTTTATCACGCCTCATTCCAGAACGGTTTCTCCGGCCCCGTATACCGGCGGTTCATGCAGGCACGGTTTGCCAGGATCTATCCTCTGCACCTGTTCATGCTTGCGTTATTCGTTGGCTACGAATGCCTGCAATGGTGGCTGAATGCCATTGGCGCTGACGGAATGCGCGCCCTGGAGCCGCCGTTCACCAACGGACAAAGCGCACCCACACTGATCACCAACCTTTTACTGGTGCAGACCCTGCACTGGCGTGCTTACTGGAACGAGCCCGCGTGGTCCATCAGCGCTGAGTGGATCATCTACTTCACACTGCCCTTCGTGATCTTCCTCCTGCTGCGCCTTCGCACCCGCTGGCTCGCCGGCATCGCTGCGGTTGCCGTTCTGCCCCTGGTGGCCATTGAATGGCGTTTCGGCGATCTTGGTCTCTATTACGCAGGCTGGCCCATGCTGGTCCGGTGTTTCTGTGGCGCGACCCTCGGTATTCTTGTGTTCCGTTGTTACCATCAGGGTCTGTTCAGGCCGATGGCGTCTGCCAGACTGACGACGCCGGTACTGGTCCTGAACCTGGTTATCCTGTCGATACCGGGGCCCGGGGTCCTGTCAGTGCTTTGCTTCGCGTGGCTCACACTCTGTGCTGCCCGACTGCCACAGCACCAACCCCATGTACTGAACGGCCGGCTGGTGCTTTATCTCGGGAAAATCTCCTACTCCCTCTACCTGGTGCACTGGCTGGTGGTTGACATCGTCCGTGACGGCAGCCTTTTTGCCACCGGCCTACCGCCGCACGAGGCTTTTTCTCCGTTTGTCCAGCTATGCCTGTTGGTCATGATGGTTGCAGTGGTGATCGCCATTTCCGATCTGACCTTCCGCTATGTGGAAGCGCCCATGCGGGCCAGATTCAAGCCCGCAGGTCTCACCCGCCCACCGAGGGGAAGCAAGGTGGAGCTCAAATAGGCGTCTCCCGGCATCGCTGAAATCCGCATTAAAAAAACGTTACATATAATCACAAAAACTATACCGTCGCCTTTGAATCCTGCCGGGATATGCCATGATTAAAGAGGTTAAGCGCACATCCTTTCCGCTTTTGACACTCTTTGCAGGGGACGCTGGCATGGTGAGATCTAATACGGTTTTACTTCTGTCAATTGCAAGTACGTTTATTGCAGGTTGTGCGACGAGGCCGGATGTCGGTTCACTTCCGCCACCATCCGCCGGCAGTCCGTCGGACCACATCATTGACCGTGAGAGCATCGGTTTCTTTACAGACGGTGACTGGAGCGTTTCCACCTCAATTCCGGGCTTTGAGGGACAGGATTACCTGCTTGCCCCGCCCGGCACCGGGCAGAACGTTGCCACCTGGAACCTGAACATCATCCGGACGTTCGATGTTTACGCGAAGTGGTCGTCCACGCCTCGCCGCGGCTCAAACGTCAAGTTCGTGGTTCATCACCTGGACAACCGGAATAACCTTGTTACAGAGACGGTGACGGTCGACCAGCGCGAAAATGGGGGTGAATGGCTGAAGCTGGGAACCTATCGTATGTCCACATTGACCGGTCGTGTGACCGTCAGTGATGACGCAGACGGCTGGGTGGTCGCTGATGCCATCCTGTTCAAGGAAGTGGGTGTCTCACCGGACGAAGAAGTTCCGCCACCCACCGGAGATGCCGACGGCGATGGTATTCCTGATGAGTGGGAGGTTCGTTACGGGCTGGCCCCCAATAATCCGGATGACGCCAGTAACGACGCCGACGGCGACGGGCTCTCCAATCTCGACGAATTCCTTTCCCTGACAGACCCGACCAACGGTGACAGCGACAGGGATGGCATCCCGGATGGTTATGAGACCCAACACGGTCTCGATCCATCAATAGACGACGCCATGGCAGACGACGACAACGACGGCCTGTCCAACTACCACGAATTCCTGGCCGGCACATCCGCAAGCGACGGGGCCAGCAATCTCGCAGACAACGCCGTATTGCTCACCTGGAGTGCGCCGACGGAACGCACCGATGGGAGCCCCCTGTCTGAAGATGAGATCGCTCAGTACGAGCTTTCCTACCAGCGTGGCACCAGTGCCAGTGAACGCATTATCGACAACGAATCCTCAGCGTTCAGCAGTTACGGGGGTGGGCGCATCTCCACTGGCTACGGCGGCTTTATCGGTGACGGGTACTTCATCATGGACCCTGGTTCAGGAGAGACCACAGCAGAATGGCAGGTCTACGACCTGAGTCCGGGCACCCAGTACGAACTCTTCGGACATTGGGTATCCAGCGGGCTCAGGGCCCAGGATGCGACTTACCGGTACACCTTCACTGACGCCAACGGACGACAGGTGACCGAAACCGCGGTGGTCGATCAGCGAAACAATGGCGGTTCCTGGCAAAGCCTTGGCACCTTCCAGACCTCAGGCTCATCGCTGACCGTGAGCATCAACAATGACACCGACGGCTGGGTCGTCGCCGATGCCATTCGGCTGGATACGACCGGTGGAGAGGAGAATCGGGTCCTGATCGACAAGGAACAGTACAACAGTCACATCATCCAGGACCTGAGCCCGGGAGAGTGGCAGTTCCGGATCCGCGCCATTGACTCTGACGGCGTGGAAGGTGAGTTCTCGGAAATTGCGAGGCGATCCATCAAATAGAGCCGAACGGCGCTTCCTGCGGTCGGCCGCCCCAGTCAAGGATGATGCGGGCGGCCAGGCGGACATCGTCCTCGCGCACATTTTCATGACATGGCAGGGTGAGCAGGCGGGACGCAAAGTCTTCGGCACAGGGACAACGAACATCCGCAAACAACGACTCCAACCCCTCAATCTCTGGCAAGGTCACACCATAGAACCCACTTGCGCCAATGCCGAGACGGTTCAACGCCGCAAGAACGCCATCCCGGGTTGCCTGATCCGGGGCGAGTAGTGGATACCTTAGCCTCGGGACCTTCCTGGCTTCGAACTCCATAGCCGGAAGGCGTTCCCACCCCGTGGCTTGCAGGGCATTCAGGTAATCGTCGTAGAGAGCCTGGATCATGGGTCGGCGGCTGAATTCACCCATACCCGATGACACCAGCTCCTCCGGTATCGCCAGCCGCCGCACCTCGGGCAATGGTTTGAACCGGGTCGCGCCAATGCGCAGGAATGGCAGTTTTTCGAGAAGATAAAACGGGATACGGGCCATCAGCAGATTGAAAACCCGTCGCTTTATACGCCATCGCCACCCGGTTTCCAGACGAACCAGAGGAAACTGATCAAGTTGGGCATGGGTGGTTGGGGAGACCGGTGCCCGTACCAGCAAGGCCCCTCCCCCCATCAGATTGATCGGCTTGCCACGCCCGAAGCTGAGCACCACGCAGTCGGCCAGCGGCGCCTGGGCACTGGCCGGAGGGAAGCACTGGGCGGAATCTTCGATCAGCATAATACCCGATTCGCGACATAGCCCCGCCAGCAGGTCCAGTCGCTCTGGCAGGCCAAGGAAGCCAACGCCGACCACTGCGACGGTTCTGGCGGTAATGGCTGCCCGAAGCCGGGATTCATCCATGAATGGCAGCCCCGGAGCCAGGTCCACCAGCACCGGCTTGGCGCCCTGGGCCAGGATGGCGGATACCAGGTCCGGGCAACCATAAGCCGGAACCAGAACCTCGGCAGTACCCTCGACGTGGCAGCGGGCCATCGCGAGTGCGACAGCCCCGGACAGGGCTTCGGTACCCGAAGCCATAAACACCGTGTGGTAGGTTGCCTGCCACGGGTAGGATGCCGGCGCGGCCCTCTTCAGGAGCGGTACCTGGCTCCCTACCGGCCTGATTTTACCGACTCGCCACCGTGTTTTCGGTTCCGGTTTTCGCACCCGCGTGCTCCTTCCGACCATCACCGTTTGGACGGTGTCCAGACCGTCATCCGTCGCCCGGCGAGGAAATTCACCGTTGCCTGCGCCGTCGCCAGGTTCACCTGCACGAAGAAGTATGGAATCTTGATGGCGGAAGCCGATCTCAGGGAGGGCTTCAGATGCCCGGCCAGAACCAGACCGTAAAACGCCAACTGAGCAATGAGTGCCAGGGTGTAGAACGCCCCCTTGCCCGCAAGCGCAACGCTCACTACAAACAGCACCAATTGAAACCAGGGGGCGAGCCAACGCATTAACTTATGACCAAACACCTGGAAGGAAAACAGCCCATAGCGCATAGGGTTCAGCACATCCGGGTGCCGGCCAAGCGCTGTCAGCCCCCGGATAATGGTTCTTACCTTACGCTGGTACTCTTTCGAGGCATCCGCAACGTCCTGGTAGAAACCGAGAACATCCGGAGCCGTCACCGCGACCAGCCCCTTGCGCACGGTATTCAGGGCCGTGTTGAAATCACTGGGCGCGTAGATATCCCAATGGTCATCGCACACTTCCCGGCGTGCGGCAAAGAACGATCCACTCAGCCCTACCAGTCCGGCCCTGGCCGATTCCAGCCCCCGCAGCCACATTTCGTATCGCACATACGCCCCTTCTCCGACAACGCCACCATCGCGGCTCAGGAAGCGGTCTTCGCTGGATACCGAACCCACGTCAGGGTCGGCAAAATACTGCACCAGCTTGCCAATGGCATCCTCGGGGATGGCCGTCGCCACATCGGAGAACACGAGGATATCGCCCGAGGCCTTCTGGATCGCCTGGAGCTGGGCATACTCCTTACCTTTTCGCTCGTCAGCACGGGCCAACAACACGCGCTGCCCCTGATACTCCTGCACAATGGCGTCGGTGGCATCCGTTGAGCAGTCCGATGCCACGAGCATTTCCAGATTCGGATAGTCCAGCTTCAGGCAGTTTTCAATCTTGTCCCGAATGCGCGACTCTTCGTTATGAGCCGTGACAATCAGTGACACGCTGGGCGCGTACTCGCCCTCAGGCTGCTGCCTGGCAGCGCCCCGTTTTCTTGAAGGCAGGAGGAGTAATACCAGGGGATAGAGAAAATAACTGAATACCGACCCGATCAGGGCCACCCAGAACAGCAAAACCAGCATAGCTCTTCATCCTTGTGAACCGGCAGTAATGACAATTCCGCCCGCGACTGGCAAAATTGATCAGGACATAAACTATACATGGACCGTTACGCCAAAACCATTGGCAACGCCCACGGAGGCAAGGACTTGGCCCCTATCCGAAGTACCCTGACACATACCTTCAGAAGCACCCTGAAATCCATCGCATTGGCGGTGTTTGCAATGGCCGGTTGGGTCAGGCTGAGGTTTACGTCGAAACCGACCCTGATCATCCTGACGTACCATCGTGTGTTACCCAGGAATCACCCCGAGCGACAATACGAACAGCCGGGTATGGTTGTTGCGCCGGAGGCCTTGAAGGCCCATATCCACTTCATGAAAAAGTGCGGAGCCGTACCCACGCACCTGGACGACTGGCTGCAATCCCAATCTTCCCCCTCCACCCTGCCCCGACTGTCATTCGCACTGACTTTCGATGACGGCTGGCAGGATAATTTTGAATACGCCTATCCGATTCTCAAGGAAGAAAATGTACCGGCAACCATTTTCCTGGTGACACAATTACTCGACACCGACAGGACATTCTGGCCGGAACGGGTTCTGCGGCTGCTGACCACGACGGCGATTCCCGACAACGCCCCGCACCTGCAATGGCTGATGCCTTTCCTGCCGGACCAACAGGCCAGCCGGACACCCCTGAGCCTGGAGGATGCGGACGCTGTGATCAATCGGCTCAAGACCCTGGACGACGCCACCATACAGGCGCACCTGGACGAGACTGACAGCACCGACCAACTGGCACACCGCAACACCCGGGCGATCCTCAACCGCCAGGAGCTCGAAGAGATGGCCAGCAGCCGACTCGTCCGTTATGGAGCGCACACACAACACCATTATCGCCTTAACCGGTTATCCGAACCGTCGGACCTCAGACGGGAGATCATTGACTGCCTGCAGGACCTGAAGCCCCTGGGCCACGCAGTCGTTCCGGTGTTCTGCTACCCCAACGGCGATATTACCGGAGAGGGAGAGGCCCTGGTGGCCAGACACTACCAGGCAGCCTGCACCACAAAGACAGGCTGGAACCGCGCCACCGGGAACCCGTTCGACCTTCACCGGTTCAACCTGCATGACGGCAACAGCTTCAGTAACCACCGATTGCTGGCATCCCTGGGCCGCGGCATTCTATGAGCAACGCTCCATCCAACACCCCGGTTGTGACCCATATTGTGTCCGGCGATCTGTGGGCCGGTGCCGAAGTCCAGGTTTTCAACCTGTGCAGGGGGCTGATCAATAGCGGAGCAGTCCGACCCACAGCCGTGCTGTTTAACGAGGGGCTGCTCAGTGAGCGCCTGCGGGGCCTTGGCATGACCGTCGATATAGCCGATGAGAAACAGTTGGGGCCGCTGGCGATGATCCGGATCATAAAACGGCACTGTGAGAGCCAGGCCTCCCGTGTCGTCCACACCCATGGATTCAAAGAGAACATCCTGGGCATTGTGGGCAAAGACCTGGCGGGAGTGCCCCGATCAGTGCGTACTGTCCATGGCAACCCGGAAAGCCGGTTCACCCTGGCGCAGGTGCATAAATGGGCGATCCGGCAACTGGACCTTGCCCTGGGCCGCTCCCGCCAGAACCGGATCATCGCTGTCTCCACACAGCTGGAAAGTCGCCTGGCACCCCTGTTTCCCGGTAAGGTGGAGAAGATATTCAACTTCATCGACGTGGATGACCTTCGCAGCCGGTGGCCCGGTTCTCCGAAGACCGAGCGCGCCGCTTTGCGTCTTGGAATCGTCGGGCGGCTGGTTCCCGTCAAGCGTGTGGATCTGTTCATTGACACCATCGCCCAACTGAACCAGCGCGGACTGGACTGCACTGGTACGGTGATCGGTACCGGCCCGCTGGAGCAGGACCTCAGAAACCACGCCGCCTCACTCGGCATATCCGAGCGCATTGAATTCATGGGGTTTGTGGACCCGGCTGCCGACGCGCTGCGCCAACTGGACTGCCTGTTGATGACCTCAGACCATGAGGGGCTGCCCATGACCCTTCTCGAAGCCCTGGCGCTGGAAATACCCGTGGTTGCTCACAATACCGGTGGCATCCCCGAAGTACTCGGCCATGGTCAGTGCGGCTGGCTGGTAGACCGGCATTCGGCGGACGGATACGCAGACGCAGTGGTCGAGGCCGTGGCTCCGAATGACACGAACAGACAACGGCCGGAGGCAGGACTGCTTCAGGTTCGACGCCTGTTCGGGCTGGTAGAAAACACGGAAAAATACATCAACCTGTACCTGCGTTGATCTATCTTTAACACAGAGTCTGAATTGCACATGGATGGAAGAGAAAAGAAGAACATGCCAAAGATTCTCATGCTTTCTGACATTACCGGACTTGGGCCGGATTACCACGTCGGCGACGAAGCCATGGCCGAAGTGGCTATTGAGCGTCTCGGCGAGCTGGTCGGTAAAGACAACCTCATCCTGGGGTGCGCTGACCCCGATAAGGTGCCTGAAACCTACGGTATAAAAGCATTCCCGTTCTACCATATTCCGGATACACAGATGCGCAGGCTGCTCTGGAAACGCCCCCTGTCCTATTTCAAGGCAAAGGCCATCAGCCTCTATCAGATCCTCCGCAGTGACAAGATCATCATCTGCGGTGGCGGCAACATGACCAGCGTATGGCCCCATGTGCTGGAGTCCAGGCTGCGACTGCTGAAACTGGCCGCCATGTTCGGCAAAGACTTTTACCTGGTCAGCCAGACCATCGGCCCTTACAACGACGCCCACCGCAAAAGCGTGGACCGTATCTTGCCCCGGGCGAAATGGATTGGTGTCCGGGACCGGCATTTCTCCAACACACAGGTAAGCGCGCCGGTTCACTTCGCACTGGATGACGCCTGCTACCTATCTAGGAAGCACACGGAATATACCAGGAGACTCAGCGCCGACAGCGAGCCCTTTGCGTGTGTGTCCATGCGCAAATTCGGACAAATGGACGAGCAGGATGTGGTGCGGGTGGCAGCCGCGATCGAACGTTCAGTCAGTGCGCAGGGGTGCAACACCATATTCATTCCCCATCACGCCCCCAGAGGGACTGAGGGCGACATCAAGCTGGCGCACAATATCAGCCACCTTTGGGAAACCATGCGTTTCACACTCGTGGACCCCATCCCCCTCGCTTCGTCGTTGAAAGCGCTCACGGCAGACAGTCGGTTTGTAGTCTCGATGCGTTATCACCAACTGATATTTGCCCTCTCGACCGGTGTTCCCGCGGTGGGCATCTATGCAGACGATTATACCGAAGCCAAGTTGCGTGGCTCTTTCGAAGCCCTCGGGCTCGAGCCGCTGGTCACCTCAACCGCCAATGTTGAGGCGGAACTGGGCGGGCTGGTAGAACAGGCACTGGCCTCGCGGGAACAGTTCGAGGCCGCCGCAAAGCGCATACAGAACGAAGCAAAGGCCGCGAATGAGCGCCCTTACCTGATGCTGGCTGAACGTGCCGGCCAGGTTGAATAACGGTTAACAACTGAAGTACCAGAGGAAGGTCATCTGTGAGCGGAATGATGGTGTTGTTTCATTGCGAATCCAATCCAGGCTATGCAGCCTCCAGCCACGAGCACACATTTCTGGACGTGGCCACACATTTCACCGGTGACATCAGCCGGGTGCATTATGCCTATGCAAATCTGGATCGGGGAATGACCCCCTCGTTACCTGAGGCGCTGACTAATGTGATTCAACTCAGAACGCGTTGGACAGAGCCTGACCGACTTCGCTGGATCGAGGAATACGTGCGGGAGAACGGCATTACTCGTCTTCTTGGATTTGATCAGCCCGTATCCATGCCGGTCTTTCAGGCGCTCAGGGCCGGCGGCATTAAAACGTTTGTATCGTATTGGGGAGCACCCATGAGTTCACTGAACAGTGGACTCAAACTCTGGCTCAAAAGACTCGAAGTGTCGGCAAGACGATATGGTCCTGATCATTACGTTTTCCAGTCCGAAGGGATGAGAGATACCGCCGTTAAGGGCCGCGGTATACCACGCGCCAAAACGTCAATAGTAAAGACGGGCATAGATACCTCCAAATACGCGCCCGATGAAGCCAAACGCTACTACGCCCATGATAGCTTCAATATCCCCAAAGACCGGGACATCATTGTGTTTTCCGGCCACATGGAACGGAGAAAAGGCGTACATGTGATCCTCCAGGCCGCGCACACCATTGTTCGCGATCTGGGCTGCACCAACGCGCACTTCCTGATACTCGGCAATCGGCCCGGAGAAAAAGAGAACTTCACCGACTACCTTCAGGACGACTTGGTGAATGACCACATCACATTCGGAGGTTACCGGAATGACCTTCCCTGCCTGCTGAAAAGCTGCGCGTTGGGGATGATTGCTTCAACCGAATGGGATTCTTTCCCCATGTCGTCCCTTGAGATGGCGGCCACTGGTCTTCCCCTGCTGGTTTCCGATCTCCCCGGATTGAACGAAGCCGTAACTCCCGAGACAGGGCGGACATTTCCCGTGAGCGACCACCTGGCTGCGGCCCAGGAACTCAAATTATTGCTTGAAAACCCCCAATTGCGGACCACGATGGGACACCACGCCCGCCAAAGGGTCGTTGAACACTATTCACGTGCATCCCAGGCATCAGCTCTGGTCAAAGTGTTCGAATCGCTGGAAACCAGCGTGGAGTACTCGCTGTGAGCCAGGCGCAGCAAATGGTCAAACACTCCAGCATCTACGCTGTAGGCAACATTTCCCGGCAACTTGTCGGTTTCATCATGTTGCCCATATACACCCATTACCTCACGCCGGCGGATTATGGTGTGATCGGCCTGCTGGTGTTTCTGGTCAGTCTCTTCGAAATCATATTGGGCGGCCACATGTTCCAGGCCGTACCAAAGTTCTATCATCAGGAGGACGACCCAAAGCGTAAAAACTCCGTTGTATCGACGGCATTTCTGGTGACTACGTGCTTCAGCGGGCTCGCATGCCTGCTAATGGCAAGCTTTTCTGAGCCGCTTTCCAGGGTTACGTTTGGCGATGATAAGTATAGTATTTATATCATCATATTTTCTGCCCTGATACTGACTCACGCACTTGAAATCTATTCTCTGACCTATTTGAGAATCCTCAAGAAACCTTGGACATTTTTCAACTTCAATATGACCAAGCTGGCACTGCAACTTGGCCTTAACATATACACCATAGTCATACTTGACTGGGGATTAATGGGCCTCGCACTAAGCAGCTTACTTTCATCCGTAATCATTGCTTTAGCATTAATGGCTTACACATTAAAAAGAACTGGATTAAGCCTGAAGAAAGATATCGCAATCAATATCATGAAGTTCAGCTGGCCTTTGTGGATATCAGGACTGATCGGCCTTTACATTGGCTCATCGAATAAATATTTCATAAGAATATTTGCTAATCTGGACGAAGTTGGGCTGTATGAACTTGCAGCAAAGTTTGGATCGATCGTTATGGTTCTTATCTGGAGTCCATTCTCCCAATATTGGCAAACCGAACGCTTTGCCATTGCTCGCACCGAGAATCCATACCCTGCCTACTCACTCGCATTCAGGATGATCACGGGTCTCTTATTAATTTCCGGTATCGGCGTGGCCGTATTTTCAAGCAGCATCATTTACATAATGTCGGACGCATCTTTCTACCCGGCTGTGGATGCCATACCTTTTTTGATTATTGCCTGCACCTTTCAAAGTCTAACAATATTCAACAACTTTAGCTTTATGTATACCAACAATACATTTGAAGTCACAAAAAATAATATATTTACTGCCTGCGCTATTACTGTTTTCTATTTTTCATTGATTCCAAACTTCGGCTTTGTTGGTGCTGCAGCAGCCTTCGCTGCTGGCTCAATCGCTCAGTATATTTATGCACTGTACGCGGGTAATCGAATTTATCCCCTCCAAATTTCCCAGAAGCCGTTGGCAGCTGGCCTTCTAATCATGGCACTGGGAACAGCTATTGATTATTACTTTATCGAAGTGGGTTTACTTTTTGAAAGTTTCGCCTTAAAAGCGTTACTAGCCATGATCACTTCGCTCCTGATCATCGTGGTTATTTTCAATAAAGAAGAGCGCCAACAACTAATTAAATATTTACAACGTCATATTTCAAAAAAAGCATCGAAATGACCGCATGTAGTCTGGTAATACTTGGTGCAGAGTTAGTAGAGTAGCTCACATAAAATACTGTTCGCACCTGAAAAAAAAGCCCTTACAAAAGGGCTTTTCAATACTCATTTACTCATAACGCTAGTTATCGATTGAGAAATCACTAGGCGGTCTTGGCTTAGATGAACTAGTACCTCCCTCTGGGGGGGCATCGTATATCTTAAAGTCATCCACGTAGATTCGGGTAGCTTGAGAGAAACCCGAATTCGACCATCCCAGGATATAGCCGCCGTTGATCCTTCCCCGGTTGTCTGGCTCCCAGAATGGCCAGTCGAGAGCATGGATCATTTTATCATTCACCCACACCTCAGCTCGACCGTCGTTTCGCGATCCGTCCGATCCAGCACTGTAGTGGATGAGAACCTTGGTCCATCTACCTGTCTGGATCGCAAATTCACCGGAGCTACCGATAAAGTTTCTTGTGTCATTGTCATTGACAGGCCAGTTGTTTGCCCTACTCGGACTTTGAGTCGTGGACAAAAACCGTCTCATCAAAGAGTCACCGCCACCCTGAACGGCTGACTCAACGGTCAGCATCTGCTTGGGGGCGCCATTATAATTAAGTTGAAAGAACTTGTTATTCGAGGAAGCCGATTGGGAGCGGTGGTAATAATTATCAGGATAAAGTATCCAGTACTCCACCCAGATTTCCGACACCGGATTATCGAATCTGAACCCGAGTTCTCTCCACGAATCCTCCCCATCAGCGTCAGGACCGAATACAAACATGGCGGAATACCTACCGCTATTACTTGTGGCATTCGACACTGAGACGTTCGACGCGCTCCAGCGGAAACCTGATCCGTCGCGCATGGAACTGCTGGAGAAGTCACCGGATTCAAAACCATCTTCAAACACCGGTGCGCCATTAGCAAAGCCGGCACCGAGCACTGAACAAGCCACCAGGAACGATAGTATACTTTTCATTTTGGTCACCACATTGTTTAGACAGTATGTTGATGAAACCAGCAGTTTGAGTTATCCATTGGCCTCCTTATCCAAAGCAAAGTTTGGCTTCAAGGATTGGTTTGCCCACGGGAAGAGGTAATTTTCCCACCGGTAGGTTTTCGGTCGATTTCGCAAACCGGCATGACGTCCGAAAACATCCAGAAATCTTTGTCTGAGCACACTCCGCCACACATCAATTAAACGCCTCGACACGTACAGTAACCCAAGAGAAGAAACATTATTGTGATGGAGGCTGAGAAATCGCTTGTACTCCCCGACGAGATTTGTCGCCAGCGGCATCAACACCAACTCATCAACCGTGGTCGCGCTCTTCGTCTGACCAAACAACTCCCTTGGAATACCTGCCTCCTCCGCTATTCGACGGGGGATCGGTCTGTCATAGTCGCCTCCAACGGACCACGGCTTCATTGACTCGTCTTCACTTATACGCTTCATATCTGCAATGTGGCGTATACCCCAGAAAGGGACGGGGCAGTGAATCACACCCTTTACCAGACGATGCTCACAGAATCCGAGCCCAGTAGAATCCTTTCGTTTAAGATAATCCTGCGGTGGCTTGCCGGCACTTCTTGACCAAACCATGTCGCCGTTGAACCCGGTAAACATGACCGACGGCCCCGACGGGTAGTCAAACACCGAAAAGTTCATATCCTGCAAGCTTCCATTAGCAGCCCAGTAACAGAGCTCATCCCTGAATTGCTTGCGGCCACTGGTGTACTCTTCACATTCAAGACCTATTCGCTCTGCTATACGTGCACCGGAATCTTCCCTGGGCACGAGACTACGGGCAGACGTAATGGTAAATGCCCTTCTGGCCCCAGCTCTTTTAGCCAGAATAGAAGCGACTGGGCTGTCATAACCTCTGGAAACTGTGCTCAAAACGGTGATGGGGTGGCTCCGGGTGGGATCAGACGCGTTGGAACCTATGCTGTCTGCAGTCTGAAACATAAACTCAGCGTAGCGTTCGTAGCAGGAGAATGGCGCAACGTGTTCTGCTTTTGGAACGACCTTAACTTCGCCACAATGAAGTTCGATATTCTCAAAGTAGTGAATCTGCAGTTGTCCTCTGCTCACCGGATAATACTTCTGGTAATCTCGTCCTTTAACGACCGTCTCAACAGCTTTAGCATAGCTGTTATCATCGTAAACCAGATCGACACCAGCGATACCGAGTAAGCATGGCAGTGAATTAGACACCGTGACTTGCCCACCATCACGGTGACACCACAAGCGGTCAACTGTAGAGCAGGAGCTCACGAATCTGACAGTCTCTCCTATTAGTCTGATTCCACTGCCGTAGAATAGTTCAGAGCTATCAAACCCCTTCTCACCATACGAACCAGGCCAAACTCCCTCAACAAGAAAATCAGCCCCATACTCAACCAGCTCACCACACCAAAGAGTCAGAGTCTCGGGGTATTCCGAATCGAACCTGGCTACCCAAGCCAAAGCAGGGAAAGTTCCCCGAGGGACGCGTGCGATCTCTAGCTTCATGTGGACAAACTTCCTTTGTTTGAGGCCCCATTTATCATTTCAGATTAGCTCAAAAAAGCGACAAAATGAATCAGCTGATACGCTCTTTGAGTGAATAAAATAAACCGTTGATAGCCCTTCTGGTCACCTTCCAGCGTCCTTCATTAGATAGTCGAGCGTGACTGCTTTGGATATCATGTCGAAAAAGGGATACATGTTTGATTTCGTGTCAGAAAAGATAGCGTTGGCGAGCTTCTGGTGGTCCCAGAGATTGGAGGAGAGCAGAGGTTGAAGGCTTTGAACCCAGTCTGGATTCACAATGTCACGAAAATTGTTCCAGCCAAAGCTTCGGTCCCCAAAACGGGAATACTTGCGATAAAGCGTGTTCATTGTCGTATTGCTCTCGACTATCTTTCGCGCGGCTCTGGAACCTTCCTGCACAAGAAGAGGTCGCCGGGCGTTTGCCAGCGTCGCCGCCATCGGGAAATCAAGTAGCTTTGGGTTAAGCTTCTTTATGATTTCCTTATTGATCTTATTGTGAGCCCGCCGTGAGAATGGCAATGAAGGGGCAGCTGCGAGGAGCTCCCGGTTGGTGAAAATGTTCCGAAATTGATTTCCCCGAGCGGCATTCGTCAGTTGCCTGTTAATGTACTGTCCACCCCGATGTTCAGTGTAAAAACGCTCAAACATAGCTTGCGCATCAGTCATGCCCTGCTCATTGTAGGACTTGAACAGATCCCCCAGCCTCTGGTTCGATTTCTCGATCAGCTCTTTACCGCGTAACTCGTCCGCTAGGCGTTCCTGAACAAACCAGAGTACCCGATAATTGGACATCCTGAGGTAGCGCAGTACCGTTTGCTGATCATGTAGGTGCATTGCGTTGTCCAGCAGAGCCCCAATCCCGAGCATATGCATTAACAACGACGCGTGCTTCTTTTTACCCGGTAAGGTATTCAGCGTTCCATAATGTCCACCCAGGACTTCACCAAAGGTACCAGCGGTTAGAACGCGTTTGTGGCTATCTGCGAACACGCCCGCGCCATGCCAGTGAGAGAACATGGCAGATTCGTTCCTGTGAAGGTATTCCCGAAACAGGTCCAGGTGGAATTCCGCTGGGTCAAAGCTGTGCTCTTCCAGAGGAAGGCCGCATGCCGAGGCGAGCTCCCTGACAATGGCAATCTCTCGGCTCTGCAAATTGCCGTGGGTATATAACTGGGGCTTTTTGTGCTCAAGAACAGACAGGAGCAACCTGGAGTCCCACCCACCCGACATCATTAGTTGGGTATCACCGAAGCCTTCTGCTTCCTCACGAAATATATCGATCAGATCATGAATCGATGCAGGCGCTGAACCAGCCCAGAAATTCTTAAGCGGGAAAGACTCCACGATCTGACCGAAAGAGCCATCCAAAAGCTTAAGACCGTGATTGGGCGAAAGACGCGAGACGTCTTTAAATAGAGAGTATGGGCCAAAAACGTACCCAAGACTCAAAAACTGATAGAACGACACCCAATCGATCTCTTCACGTGCAAAGTCTTTGAGTGACCCAGAAACGATCAATGCTCCCTTCCCGGCCTTATTACTCCAATAGACCGGAAAAGCTCCATACCCGTCATTAAAGAGGTAAATTGAGCGTTCATTCGAATTTATGGCAATGAGGATTCCACGACACCCCCAAAGTTCAGCCATGTGCCCGGATGAAAGTAAATCCACTACCCGCTCGTAGTCGGGCTCGGCATTTGCTTCTCCGTACCAGAGGAAAACCCATGCAGCACGTTCGGTACGCGTGACCAACCTGTCATCAAAATGAACAACCCAATGGGAGCTATCGGTTAACGCTACCCTCTCTGACTGATCAAAGCGTCGGGGTTGATCCGACGTTTCGACTACCCATTCAATGGAAAATACAGCCATAACCCGTTCCTTGTTTCCTGGCCATAAACTATAGATTCGTCTCAAAATACTGCTTTTTTTTCATTTCATTGACGAATTTATCAATGTATACAGTATTGAATTCAATGTCATTGCTAAAATATCGTCTTAGCTGAAGATCAATATCATTTTGATATCGGCGATTCTCCTGCCCCTCAATAAATATATCTACTTTGCCCCGGGAATACTGCACGGCCTTATAGTTAAGAAGAATATTTTTCTCAATCGCAAGATTTTTAAAAACATAATAAAATGTAAGTGCCGGATAAGTGTTTCGATCTCCCTGAACATTTGCGCCCTTGCGTCCAAGTATATTTCTCAGGAGTGGATGATTCCGGCCACAGACACAGACATCATCACTGAGGGTCACCATGTCGCCCAGACGGTAGCGAATGACAGGAAAAGCGTACGACGCAAGGTTGGTCACGAGCAGTTCACCTTCGGCATTCTGTTCCAGAATCACATTCTCAATGTTTACATGAATGCCTCCTGCCGGGCATTCAAAGGCAATCAATCCGGACTCAGCTGCGCCGTACTCGCTGGTGATTTTTCTCCCAAATGCTCTCTCAGCTTCTGGATGATAAGCATCCAGAATCATTTCAGAGGTACCTTTAACCAACTTTAAAGGTATTGGCCCCAAATCAAGTTCATTAACACATTTCGCGACCTCATAAATCATGCTCGAGTAACCTGAAATATAACTCGAACTTTTTAACTTACGACTAAATGCCCTGATTTCTTGTTCAGAATACTTAAATAATCGAAACCGGTTCTGTATTGCATCCAGAAGTGCTACTTTTTTAGCCTGGGATGCACTTATATTATAGCCCCATAAATAGCCGTTCTTGTCCCATGGTTTAACGCCGTACCAATCGTAAGCCCTCATCAGAGATGCACGATTCAGGGAGTCCCAGCGCTCGTTGCGGTAGAAGGCTAACGCCTCACCAGATGTTCCAGAGGTCTCTGCGAGCCTTAGTTTCTCATTCAGGCCCTGGCTGTGTATCGACGAATTTTCCCGTATGAGTGTCGCCTTATCTATCTCCGGCAACACAGCAATATCAGTTACGCTTGAAATTCCCGGATTAAAGCCGACCTCACTATAAATTTTTTTATAATGTGGAGAATGCTCACCGCAGAATCGTAAAAAGCGCTCAGCATTCTCCAATTGGACATTTTCCAGTGCCTTTTTAGAAAGCCACTCCGTAGACTTTAGAAAATCGTATTGTTCAAATAACGTAGGATTTCGAACCTTGGCCCCTGCTTCAAAAATCCGTTGTGCCAATGCTGAGTTCATCAGGTACTCCTTCCCCGATTTGAGATTGTTCCACCAAGTCTGATAACACTGCCGCATACTGCCGGCCAATGCCTTTATAACTGTAGCGACTTCGGATCAACTCCGGGCCTGCTTTCTTTAAACTTTCCACATCATCGGGACGATCCAGAAGATTCAGAATGGCATCTACGTAGTTCTCGGGTGATTCCGCAAAAACCACATTCACACCGTTCTGCACGTTGATTCCTTTACAGGCAAACGGATCAGCAATAATGCAGCACCCGCTCGCCAGTGCATCCAGAATTTTCAGCTTTGTTCCGCCTCCCGTACGGATGGGACACAGGTAGAAATGTGCCCGCCAAAGGTAATCCCGCACGTCATCTACAAAGCCGTGGACTCTGAATGCGCTATCAGTCTCGGCCAGTTTCAGCATCTCTGGTGTTGGTCCCCGGCCCACAATATCGACAATCATATCGGGGACCCGCTTTTTTATTAAAGGCCAAATCTCGCGGATGAAATACTCGACAGCCTCTCGGTTCGGATACCACGAGAGCCCCCCAACAATAACGATGCTTTTCTTCACCACAGAGGAATGCGGCGAAGGGTAGAAGTAATCGATGTCAACGCCATTCGGCACGGACAGAAATTCCCCGCCTCTGATACTGGCCTTCATCGCTTCCGCGTCTTCCTCAGAGCATGTGACATTGAGGCTGACCTGTTGGCAATAGCGGATCTCGCTCTTGAGCAGCTGTAATGCCTCATAGCGATAGTAGAGCTTTTTAATTGGGTTCGACTCAGTCTCCACCCTCGACGCAAGCATTGCGGACTCAAAGTTGTGGTGGTTGAGAACGACGGGCAGTCCATCAAACAGATCCGCATAGACGCACAGGCTTATAGTATCGACATGCACCGCATCGAATGACTGCTCAGAGAGCAAGGCCATCAAGGTTGCCCTCGCCTCCGCCGAGCGGAGCCATTCCATGTTGTAGGCTTGCCAACACAAGAGCGCCTTCAGCGCCGTGGAGTATCGTCCACCAGGCTTTTCAGTTTCAGGTATAGTCAACACATGTAATGATTGAACGCTTTTGAGAAGCTCATGCCTTGCTGTTTCAAGGGGGTTATCACATTCAGGGAGGCTTGCTGACAGAAAACCAGCTTGGTTAAACGCAACTAACGTAATATCGTGATAATGGCCAACTTCCCTGATCATGTTGTACGTGCGTTGGAGCACCCCCCCTTTAGGAGGATAGGGTATAAGGTGCGATAGCCATAATACCTTCATGATCGTCCTTGTCTTCGTTTATTACCGGATTTGAAGCTGTTATTAAGTGCTACGATAAGTGCGAGATGGATCCAAAGGAATGGATAATAAGCGACAGTGACGAACTGCCCCGCGATAACAAACCCCAACAGCGATAGGTTGGCACATCGCCCTATCAATAGTTCCCGCTCTTCACAGCCCTCAGCCCTGAAACGCCGACCAAGCCGATAGGCAACCAGGAGGAAACCGGAAAATACCGCCAAGCCCAGTAGCCCGGTATCAGTACCTATCTGGATAAAAATATTGTGCGGAAGCTCTGCCTTTCCTAATAGGACATCTTCAGGATAATAGCGTTCAAAATAAGGCGCAAAGTTGAAATAACCGACACCCAGAACAGGATTATCCCTGATCATCTCCATTCCATTTTCCCAATAAAGCAAACGTTGCTTTGAAGTACCATCTTCACCCATGGTTTCAAAGCGCTGCTTTTGCTCCTCAGGCAGAAACGTCCATAAGAGTATTGCAGCCAACCCAATAGAAATCAGAACTTTTGGTTTAAACACATAGCGATAGTTCATTACCAGCAGCTGGCAAACCAGAGCAAGCTGGGCGCCCCTGGAACTCGCGCCAAGAATCACCATGATGCCTGTAATTGGCATGAGCATCAGAGCCAAATACCAGCGTCGGGATACATAAGGCTTTACAGAATGCGCAAAAGCCCATGCAATTGGCCAGAAAACAAGCATCTGTATTGCCAGCTCACCAGAGTTTTGGAAGAAGCCGGGAGGCCCCATCAGTCCCCAGTCCGTAAAGGAAAATCCTCTCCTTGCCCATATCAATGATAACGACAAAGATAACTTAAACGATGCAACCAGGAATATACAGATAAAAATGAAGAAGCGTCGCTTGGTATTTACTATATTTATTATAATAAAATATATAACAACCCAAAGATAATACCTATCCAGATTATCGTAGGAGACACCAGGAAAATAGGCCAAGTAACTTGAAATAAATACCAGTAAAAGAAAGACGATCAATAGAACGTTGATCGGGGACGAAACCCATTTGACCGTCTTATCGGTAAAGCATCCCAAGATAGCGCCCATGACCACAAGCTGGGTCCAGGGCAGAAAATCAATAAAAGGGTAAATAGACTGGGGGCGCACATACTCCAGAAACAGGTAGGCGCAAACCATCCAGAAGGCAAAACTTTCGCTCTTGAAGTGGCGCCAGATCGGCCCCACCCTCAGCGAATAAAAATCCTCGTCCGTGACGGCGTGGCGCTTCCTAAGCACAGATTCCTCGCACTGCTTCCATTACCCGCTGCTCACAACGTTCGAAAAATTCCTCGTTGCAATTGAAAGGATCATGAATGTAGGGATTAGGATTCTTGCAGTAGTTGCCCGCGAGTACAACAGGGTAACCCTTACCCACCTTCTGCCGGAATAAAGGAAGGTGTGAAGGTTCCATCACCACGATGAAATCCGAATCACGAAAGGTGAAATCCCGGATGTTAACGGTTTTATGGGCTTCCAGTGACAGCCCCTGAGACTTGGCAAACGCCCTCGCCCGTGGATCGGCGGGAAAGTTGTCACCGCACCCGAAACCGCAGGACGCCGCCTCCCAACCCAGGCTTCTGGCGTAGACTTCCGCCAATGGACTACGGCAGATATTGCCATTGCAAATGAAGACCACCCTGCGATGGCGCTCGGGCCGCTGCAGTGTGAATCGGCGGTAGGTGCCGACTTGTGCCAGTAGCCAATAAGCAAAGTAACGAACGAATCCGTTTCGCGAGCCAAACCGCCCATAAACCAACCGGTTCAACGTAAAATCTCCCTTTTTCGACAAGTCATCCTGACTGCAAGTGCAGCACTGCGGTCCGTCACGACGTGATTTTAGTTTAGTTTCATAGAATTTACTCTGCTTATACAGGATAATTGCGCTACACCCATCAAAAATGCGACAAAATCAGGATGTTGCTATAAATGGATCGCCGAATTCTAGTGCTGGACGGCAATCAACGCGCGGCATTGGCCGCTGTCAGGTCCCTCGGTTCAAGGAAGCTTTGGGTCGCAGTTGGTGAGACCGCTCCTCATTCTCTCGCTGGCTTTTCCCGGTTCTGCAAAGAACGTGTCACCTATGACGATCCCTTCAGCAATCCTCGGGAGTTTTTCCAGACGCTACTGTCTCAGATTGAGCGTTTGGGTATCACGTTCCTGCTGCCGATCACGGAAGCCACAACCTATATTGTACTCAAATACCGCTCCGAACTTCCGGATTCGGTGATACTTCCGTTACCAGACTCGGCTACCGTTGAACGGGTCGCCAATAAGAACGAGCTGTTCGCCCTTGCGCAACGGGAGAACCTGCCAATACCCCCCACACGGGTTTGTCTGAATGCCCTCGAAGGGCTCGAGGCACTGGAGTTGATCCAGGACTACCCCATTGTGCTCAAACCCTTTAAATCGAAAATCCTTCTGGACGATTCCGTGGTTTCGACTCAGGTTGTCATCGCTGAGTCGGCTGCTCAGGCAAGAGCTGCCCTGGAAACGCGGGCCTACTTCGAATTTCCATTCACCATACAGTCTTTCATAAAGGGTACAGGGCAAGGCATTTTTGCGCTGTTCAAGCACGGCGACCCGGTCTGTTACTTTGCCCACCGGCGGATCCGCGAAAAGCCGCCCGGCGGTGGCGTCAGCGTACTCAGTGAGTCCGCAAGAGTTAACGAAACCTTAAAGGCAACCGCTGAAAAACTGCTTCATACTGTGCACTGGCATGGCGTCGCGATGGTGGAGTTTCGGGTTTCGGATGACGGCACCGGCTATTTAATGGAGATAAACCCCAGGTTCTGGGGATCGCTGCAGCTGGCGATTGACTCAGGGGTTGATTTTCCCTGGCTTCTGTACCTGATCAGCACCGGGGGCGAGTTGCCTGAACTATCCTGGCGCCATCGCAGGGTCCGTTGGTTACTGGGTGATCTCGATCGCCTGTATCTGGTGCTCAAGTCTCCGGTGTCAACTTACTCCATCGCACGCAAGGTTCTGGAGATTCTGCGTTTTCTTTCGCCCGGGCTCCGAACCCGACACGAGGTGAACCGGTGGCGGGATTTGAGGCCGTTCTGGTTCGAGCTAAAGCAGTACCTTCTTGCGCTAAGGAATTCCTGATTGTATGCAGCAGCCTTATGTCATTATCCTTGCCAGCGGTCTGAATGGCTTGGGTGCAGTACGTTCCGCGGCTCACGCTGGCCTGCGCACTTATACGATTCTAACGGGGCAGTCTGACCTCAGTTCCTACAGTCGCTACAGTCAGTATCGGTTTTTACTTCCCACCAAACCCACCCTGGATCACGTCCGTCCGATCCTGGACAGTCTTCGACAAACCGAGTCTGGTCCGGGGGTGTTGATTGCCTGTTCGGATTTTGCGGCAGAGATGCTTGGCCAACTCAAAACAGAGGGTTACAACAACCACCACCTGATTGTGCCTTGCGCTGACACGACGGAAATCCTGAACGACAAGAAGCTCGAATACGAGTACATGGAACAGGGCGGCATCCGACTGCCTAAAACCTGGTACCACCTCGAGCGTGATGAGCCGGCTGCCTTTCCTGTGATTATCAAGCCACGAACGTTCCGGGAATACGATCTGTTGGGGGCCAAGAACCGGATTGTCCATTCAACCGGGGAGCTGGATCAATTCCGGGATGAGTTCGCTGGCGATCTGAACCGCTTTATTGCCCAGGAAGTGATTCCGGGGAATGACGATAATCTGTGGGTCTGCAATGTCACCTTCGACCAGAAGCATGGAATGACCGCCTGCTTCGTGTTCAAGCGCCTGGGAACCATGCCATCACATTACGGTGTAACGTCTCTGGCCGTCAGCAGTGACAACGTCGAACTGCGACGGGCCTGCGAGAAGATTGGTAAGGTCCTGAAATACACCGGTCCGGCCATGATCGAGTTCAAGCGGGACCCACGCAGCCAGCATTACTTCTATATCGAGACCAATCCCCGATTGGGCATGTGTAACTGGTTTGATACCCGATGTGGCGTCAACAACATCCTGGCTTGCGCCCACGCCGCCTATGGCAACGAAGTCACGTTTGCGCCCCAGAAGAACAACCACGTGTACTGGAATTTTTTTGGCGATCTGATCGCCCGGCTGGAGAATCGCGAAAACCTGTGGGGTATTCTGTGGCTATACCTCGGACTTTTGAAGCATCGACGTATAGGTGCGCTGTTTTACTGGAAAGACCCCCGCCCAGCCATTAAGTATTCATTCAATGCCATGAAAGATATTGGCTACCGGGTCGGCAAGAAGTTGATCAACAGTTCCGGCTGACGATTGACAGCGCGATTTACCGCCTCGAACCGGTTCACAATCTGAAGGAATTCAGATCGCCTGGAAGGCAAGGAGAACCGAGACAGCTCGAACAGGTGTTGGCCCTTATGGACGTAGTCCGGCACTGTGTTAAAGGCCATTCTGACACCGGACTTCTTAAGCTCTTCAATATCGGTATGGTCGTAGTCCGAGAACCGCCCGGTTGGGTAGGCGAAGACCTCCGGTGTACAGACCAACTCACTGCCTACCCGTTGGAATGACTGCTGAATCTCCCTCTGCTTTTCCCGCAGCGGGAGTGTGGTGAGTATCCTGTGGGAACAGGTGTGGGGAAACACGCCATGCCCACGACTGTGTAGCGATCGTGCGTCGTCCCAGGACATGGGACGATATTCACTGGGAATCTCCCCCGGATACTCTACCCCCAATTTCGGATAGAGTTCAGTTTTCAGCCATTCATAGATGTGTTCCTGGCTCTCTCCTTTCAGAAGATTCCGCAACTCCCTTGCAATTGTCCTCGCGGTGGCGGTCGAGCTGTCCGCATGATACTCGCGGCCCGAAGGCAGTTTAAGGCTTACATTGGCAGCCTGGGTACGGTACATCGCGTAGGTGATCTGATCGTCCCAGGGCCAGAGTTTGCCATCCAGGAGGTCGGTGATCAGAAAGAAATTCAACGGAAACCCGAACTCATCAAAGATCGCCGCCGCGAGATCGTGGTGATCGTGGAAACCATCGTCGATCGTGAACACAACCGCTTTGCGGGGGATGTCCTGGCTTCCCTCCAGAATGGAAAGCAGCTCGCCCATGGACAGAACACGATACCGGCGGTCTGCCAGATACTTCAGGTAGCCTCTGAGTGTTTCTGCCGGCATGGTGCCTGGTAACGTCGTTGGACCATCCGTGATCCGGTGCAGCATGAAAACAGGCAGGCGATTCGGGCACAGGTACTGGTAAAGCCCGGTTTCCCCGACAAGATTCGCAAGTTTGACCACAAATGACTTCATCTTTCCCTCCCTGATCGCCGCTAAACAACGACAAATTTCCCTGCGGTGCTACTGCGGGCCCCCGGCGGCAAGACGCCGGTAAATGGTCAGATAACCATGCAGCATGCTGTCGAGGCTGAACCTCTCCTGCGCCCGGCTACGGGCGTTCTGTACGATCTGCTCTCGGGTTGCCGGGGCCTTTAGCGCCTCGATAGCCCGAACAATGGCGTGCGGGTCTTTCACCGGCACCAGACAACCGGTCACACCATCTTCTATGATTTCCTCCGGCCCGCCACTGCGCGTCGCGATTACCGGCACACCGGCCATCATTGCTTCCACCGTGGCAATGGAGAAACCCTCGGACACAGACGGCAGCAGGAATATATCAGCCTGCCTCAAAATGTCCGCCACATCCTCCCGAAAACCAAGCCAGTGAATGTTCGGCTTACGCACCGATTCATCGATCTGCTTCTTCAGGTCGTTAAACAGATTTTCTCTCTGGTGACCAACCACCACGAAATGCGTGTTCGAGTCATATTCCGCCAGTGACACGGCCGCGTCCACAAGATAAGGATACCCTTTTGCCGGGCGGATGTTGCCTATGGAAACCACCAGCGTTGCCGTGCGGTCCAATCCCAGTTCCTGCCGGAGGCCCACAGCCTGCCCGGAGGAAAATGTGTCGTAATTAACGCCATTATAGATCAACTTGAGCTTGTTGGCTGGCAGGCTGCTTCGCTCAGACAACTCGATCTGTAAACGTTTTGATACGCACACAATGGACGACGCACCCCAGCCAATCAACGCAAACTTGGCTTTCAGGAACCGCTCCCCCGCCGCGACATCCACAGCGCCGTGAAAGGTCGCGATCATGGGAACCCGGGTCACCATACCCAGCAATGCACCGTATACGTTCGAGCCCAGCAAATGGGCATGAATCAGGCTGACGTGATGATCCCGCACCAGCCGCCGCAGCGATAAAACGTAGCCGAGATTAAAGCTGCCTTTTGAATCGATAAAGTACGGCGTAATGCCAAGGCTGCGAACTTTCTCTGCCACCCAGCCCTCACCCCGGAGGACCACAATGTTCTGGAACTCGGTGTCACGCAGCGCCTGCAACAGACTCGTGAATACCGTCTCGGCGCCACCCGGCCCGGTCGTGTCAATCAGGTGAAGTATCGTTTTCTTTTGGGCTGCCGTCATGGCGTAGCTATCCCCTCATCCAGTAGAGGGCCCGGAACAACAGGCTTTTCACCAGCATAACGGATATGAACTGGTAGTTTTCAGTCGCAAAACGCGATTTGTAATCTTCGTTCTTACCTTCACCAGCCAGGAAATCGAATCGCCCGGTATCCGACCGTTGAAAGGCGTCTTCAATGGCGTAACCAAGGTGCAGGGAGCCCAGAGACAGCTTTTTATGAAACTGCTCGTCAAAGCCGGCCTGGATGTTGTACACGACACCCTTGTACCAGACGTTGTACAGCACGGAGACAACGTTACCGTCGCACAGGAGCATCGACAACATGGGCTCGCCACCTTCCTGTTCCAGTCGGGTGAGGAAGGTTCGGTGGAACGCCAGGCTGCGTTCAGTTACACAATCTTTCTTCCATCTGGCCCGGTGGAAACGGTTGAGTACCGTGAAGAACTGCTCGGTGCTCGAGGGCCATGCTGTCTCAAGGCGAACCTCGCCCTCCCCTTCAAGCAGCTTCCGACGATTGTACAGGCGCAATCGGCTATTGGCGCCGAGACTGGCAAGATACGCTTCGAAAGAGTCACGGGTATCCACCGCGTAGCCTTCGTCAGCAGCGTTGATCCGGAACGCCCACTTATGGGTGGCCGCAATCGTCACCAACGCTGACAGCTCCTCCGACCCGCTGAGAAGATCGTTGAACACGACTTCGGTCCAGGGCTGCTTTTCCAGGACCTGGACCATCTCGGTCAGCAGATCCCTGCCTCGCATTGCGCTTGGGCAGAACCGGTTGTATTCCGTTCTCGGTGTACGCAGGTTTCGATAGCTGGTCCCGACAAACTGCAGTGACCGAACGGGCAGGATCCCTTTTAGGCGATACCGCGATTCGTAAAGGCCCGATACCTCACCATCCCAGGGACGCACCAGGCGAAAACCCGGCTCGTCACCCCAGGTGTCCCACCAGGCGCTTTGCCAGGCCTGAGACTGAAACACACTCATTACGGAAGAACCCTGACAATGTGGGGGCCTATCAGGTTGGCAACCCAGACCGGAAGTCGCTTCCAGGTGGCAATCAGGAGGCGAAACTTCGGGTTATTCGGATTCAGGGCTGGAAGCTGGCCGCCATCCGGCAGGATATAGTCCCAATGGAGCCTCAGGGGCTGAGCCCCCCACTGCTGTTTGAACCGATAGGTGCCGGCGTCTTCGCTGCAGCGACCAAAATCGAAAACACCAAACCCCTTCTCGATCGCGAATTCGAGTATCCGCCAGTACATAATCATGTTGATGGCGGTGTGACTGTGGGACCGCAATGTGGAAGCCCAGGGTATTTCCATGCGGGTTCCATAGCCGGTCAGAAACGCACAACCCACTGCCTGACCGTTGATCCGTGCCACCACCAGCCAGGCCTCGCCCGGCAGCGATATCAGCAGGTTCCGGAAGAACGCCTTGCCGTAAACCGGAGTCCCCAGATCTCGCATGTTGGTGGAAAAAACCTGATAGAACGCATCCAGAAGCTCTTCGCCGCCAATACTCAACCCGTCAAGCTCACGCTCCCCGCGACGGACCTGGGCCCGGAGTTTCGGCTGGAAGCTGCCCCACAGGTCGTCCGGGGAGGCCGGCAACGGCAGCCAGAATGTAATCTTGTCGGTTCGCTGTGGAAGGCCTGCGCCGGTGTCATGGCAGGAGCGAAGCTCCAAATGGTCGGCACCAAGCTCAGAACGCCATTGGGCGCCGGCTGCCAGAAGCTGCTCCGCCACCACCGCATTCTCAGCCAATACGCCTCCGTAATTGAAGTACGGCATGGATACCACGAAATTACCGAACAGACGGCTGCTGAGCTGAACCATTGGCAGCAGACCAACGAGGTTGCCGTTCCCATCTAGGGCACAAAAACAGGCCGTGGGATGACCGTAGGTCTGCCGGACAAACTCCGCAACGCGGGGCCGGTGCCACATGGTCCCTGCAGCGTGTCCGGCCACGTATTCCTCGATCAAAGGCTCCATTTGGGACGTGACCGGCTTGACCTCGATCGGTCCGTTCACCGGTCGCTCACCAATCGGCCGTGGCGCCTCAACCTCTGGCGGTATCCATCGGGCCGGTGTGGTTTGCTGGTCGTTGAGCTGCTTTTTTACGTGTTTCTGCAGGCGCTTGATCTCGCCGGTGACCTGCTTGAGCGCCTCAATCAGCTCATCAGCCGGGGCGCCGGCTTGGCGGGCTTCCCCGATCTGGCGGCTCATGCGTCCCTTTTCGGCTTTCAGCGCCTCAAGCCGCTGCTTTGCTGCATTCGCATTGGCGGCAGGTACGTCCATTTCCATGACCCTGTCCCTATGATGACTACACAGCTACCGCTTGAGGTGAAATGGCGGTATCCGCCAGGACATCAGAGACCGAGCCAAACCGGAAATCACCCAGCAGTCGCTCAAGACGGCCCATGCACTTGTCCAGGTTGTTGTAATGGCGGAACTTCGAGAATGCCTTCACTTTCAACCGTGGCTGGCCAGTGTCAATTTCCCAGGGATGGAGGTAAAAAATGAACGGCTGGCCGGCACGGTTTATCCTGCCCAGGCCCCAACGGCTGAGGCTATAGGGGAACAAACGGAAATAGCCACCCCCCGCTATCGGCATACGGTATTGGCCAATGGGACAGGTCGACAGTGGAAATTCCGTGAGTGTGCCGCCGTTGGGTGTGCGGAGCAGGTATGGCTCATGGGGCGTACCCGGCATACCGTAACGGTCATGATGCACCGGGAAAATGGAAGAATCCCAGGTGAAACCTTCCTCAACAAGCACATCCAGCGCCCAGCGGGATTTCGCCGTAATAGAGTAACTGGCCGCACGATACCCGGTTACCGGTTCACCGGTGATGTTTTCCAGTATGGCCTTGGATTTACGGGTTTCTTCCCGAAAAACCTCGGGGCTCTGATTGTAGACGAGTTGATGACTGTAGCCGTGACTGGCAATTTCATGTCCGGCGTCGCGGATACGACGCACCAGGGCCGGAGAGCGTTCAGCCACCCACCCCAGGGTAAAGAATGTCGCCCGGATGCCGCGCTCATCAAAGAGTGCGAGTAAACGATCGGTATTCGCCTCCACGCGATATTCCATCGACCCCCAGTCATCCTGGTCGACCGCCTCGGCAAGGGCCGCCACCTGGAAATAATCCTCCACATCAATGGTCAATGCGTTTTGTATCTGTGCTGTCATGGCTTGAATCCCTGCCTGGCGAAAACGTCTTGGGCTGAATTAACGGAACCGATAGTTCAGTCCGATGGCAACCCAGTTCTCGTCGAATTCCCTGGAATCCACTTCACTCTGGCGCTGCTCATGCCCGATCCTGCCCACCAAATCCAGCTTGCGGTTCAGTTGGTACTCAATACCCGCGTTGAGGCGGATGATGTCATCCCGAGTGTCGTCATCCGAGTAGCTCAGGTTGTCGTAACCGGCCTGGAACGTGGCCGTCATCTGGGACGTCACTGGTCGACGATAATCCGCAACCAGGCCAGACCGCTCTTCCTCCAGCCCCACATCGATGTAGTCCGATCGGCTGGAGAATGCCGCCACCGACAATGACGACCCGGCACTGAAGTTCTTGAGCAGTTGCAGGCGGACAATCGACGCCTCGACGGCGCTGGTCTGCTCAAGGTTGAACACGAACTCTCCGAAACGTATGTCGAAATCCGACGTCACGTCGGTAAATTCACGGCTGGCCTCGAACGTCAGTTCCGTCGTTGGGGTTATCGCCCGGACGATCTCAATATTGCCCACAAACCCGTCGGTTTCCCGAGAGCTGTTATTGGAGGTCGTCTCGATCTGGCTATAGCCCGCTTCCCCGGACACGCTTGTGGTGGCCCAGTTCTTACTGAACGTGGCCGTCAGCGTCTCGCGGTCAATGTCTTCTTCCGTGTCCAGCTCGGCCCGGTCCGCCGTCACGCTCAGGCCGCCGGTAAAGGACGCGCTGAAGAAGTGATTCCAGCTCAGGGTTCCGATGTACCGCTCGCTGTCGGTCTCTTCCGGCTCATCGTATTCGGTATTTTCATACTCAGCCCCGATCGAGACCTGGTCCACAGCGCCCAGCCTCACGGTCCACACTGGCCCGGTACGGAACAGATTCTTGCTGGTCCGGTTGTCCGGATTGTTACTCACACGACTGTCCTGCACGACTTCCCGCAGATAGTTCTCCGCCTGCCAGACCAGGCCACGGCCAATCGCACAGTCACCCAGAAAGTCCATATCACCGTAGGGCTCCGGATCAAACGTGTCGTCCAGCCAGTACACGTAGGCCAGTCGGGCGTTCAGGTCCGAATTACACCGTCCGGGGTCCGAGGTATGCTGGATACCGATACTGACTTCCGACTCCAGGTCTGACTGCTCATCGAAGGCCGATTTTCGGGCATTATCGGTGAACCTGGATTCAAGGCCCGCGGATAACTGGACCGGTTTGGCGAATGCCGCCAATGGGACCGACATCAGCATTCCGATCCAAAGCAACTGGCGCCCTGTGGGCACCAGACCTACTTTCGAACTAGCCATTGATGACCGCTCCCACAAACTTTTCCGAACTGAAGGCAGACGCCGCCTGTTCTATTGCACCAGGGGTGGTTCGTCCATGAGGTACCACTAGCAGGGCGTGATCACACAGCTCGGACAGAATCCGGGCATCAGGAGATTCCGACACTGCCGCGGTATCCAGGATGATAAAGCGATCGGGATAGCGGCGCCTCACCGCCTGGAGAAACTGCTTCATACGAAACGACGTGAAGAATTCCGCCGGAATCTCGCGGCGGCTGCCGGCCGGTATCAACCGTAACCGGGGAATACCGGTGGGATACAGGATCCGGGCAATGTCGTAGTCAGGATCATCGAGAAAATCGGTCAGTCCTGTCTCGGGCATGATATCCAGCGTGGTGTGCAGCGAGGGCTCCCTTAGATTGCAGTCGATCACAACCGCCGTTTTTGCCTGATCAAATGCGAACGCCGCAGCCAGGTTGAGCGCAACGAACGAGGCGCCTGCGCCCGGCGATGCACCAGTGACCACCATCGTAAAGTTATTGCCACCGGACCTTTCCAGCAATTTGGTTCGCAGGGAACGGAAACGGTTGACCATCTCCCGGTTACTGGACTCCGGGTAGATGATGCGACGTTCGTCCATGTCATCCCGGGTCAGCCGACGCGGTTCCTGCATGCGGACGATCTGCTTGCTGATTACGTAGCGATCCACCGCTCCGGGACCGAGCTCCAATGAACTGGGCACAAGCATCCGGGAGTCTTCCCATTCAGAATAAGGAACCCCCTCCCGGCTCAGCTCGTTCCGGTTTCTCACCCAGTTCTTTTCATCGGGCTGTCCCTCGACGCGATCGTCTTCCGCCAGGGGATGATCCAACTCCCCCTGGTTTACGTCGGCTCTGCTCTTATGCTCTGACATCAGATCACCCCCATGATGGCGGCAACCACTAAGGCAATGTAGGTGACAACCGCAGCCACGGCGCACACACCGACCAATGATGTCACGCGTCGGTCACGCCGCTGTTCGAAAGGCGTCCTGATCCGGGGCAATTCGACCAGCACCGGAAACTCGAACTCATCTTCAAGCTGCTCTCTCACCCTCACCCTGGGATCGATCTGAAGGAAGCCCGCGGCAAGACCAAACGGCGCCAGTGCACCCAGGAACAGGCCTGCTGCGGCGAAGACCGGAAAGCCCGGGCCGGAAGCGCTCAGGGGATACTGTGCGTTCTCATTGATTCGGTAGCTCAGCCCCTGCCCCTCGACATCCAGATGCATCGACACTCTCGCCCGCTCACGGCGTTTCAGCAGGTCATCGTAGATCTGCTTGTTCACCTCCATATCACGGGTGAGCTCAGAATACTGGGCCTTGTTTTCCTGAATCCGTTCCATCCTGCTGGCCTGTTCCTTCAGCAGTTGGTTAAACGAGTTGATACGCGTTGTGGCTGTCTCAATATTTGCCCTGGTGCGGGAAAGTTCAGCCTGGATTTCCTGATAGACCGGGTTCGAGGTTTCCTCACCCTCGGCAATACGTATCGGCTCATCCCCCTGATTGGCCAGGGCCCGTTCGCGTTGCCGCCGCAGTTCCTGTATCTGTTCGCGGAGAATGACAATATCCGGGTAGGTATCGTGGTAACGCAGGCGGAGGTTATCCAGTTGCTCCTGCAGGGAGTTGATGCGTCCCTGGTAGGCATCCGCTGAGCGGCCCTGAACAATCATGGGATTAACACGGTCCAGTTCATTCTGCAGAGACTGGGCACGGGTCTGTAGCTCAGAACGCTCCAGTTCGGCCAGCTCAAGCTGACTGCGCAGGTTGGCCATCCGGTTGTTGGCTTCCGCTTCAGTGCCATCCACGTTGACCGACAGGAACTGCTTCAGGCGTTCCTCAACCTCTGCCAACTGATTCTCATAGCTCTTCACCTGATTATTGATGAAGTCGTAGGCGTTCCGGCTCTCGGCACGTTTTCTCTGGTTGGTTTCCTCGATAAACAGCTGGCCCATGCGCTGTGCAATATGGAACGCCCGGGTAGGAGATTCAGCCCGGAAGCCGATGGCAAAATAACTCTCGCCCCTTGGCTCTACGGACAGATTGCTGCGCAGATAGTAAATCCGGCCTGCCAGACGGTTCGGTTCCAGGTCCGCCGCGCCTTCGCCAAAGATTTTCTCATCCCGGGCAACTTTCTCAATAACGCTGCGGCTCCACAGCAGCTCTTTCGCTGACGAGGCCCGTTTATTGATTTCCGTGGCAACGGCACTGCCTTCCATCAGCGGCTGGATGATATTCCGGTCATCGATGAAGATTACCGTTTCTGACTCGTACTTGTACGGCCAGAAAAAACCCGCAGCAAGAACGCCAAAGCTGACGACGACGAACAGGATGAACGCGAACCATTTCCTCGCGCGGACTTCTCTGAGTATCTCAGCAGGAAGATCAGATAAGGGCAGTGCCATAATGCTCTCCCTCCGTATTAAGCCAGTTGAAACATGTCATGGAACGATCAGAAACTTCGTTCGGGAACACTCAGAATATCTCCCGGCCGGATCGCATAGTTGGTTCGCACGTCACCGTTATTCAGTATGTCTTCAAGACGGATGGGGATTGCGATCACCTCACCGTCAACTTTTCGGTACAACATGGATTTATTCAGCGCGGCAAAGGGCGTGGCTCCCCCTGCCCCGAGCACCACATCCAGTACGGTCATCCCGGCCCGGTGAGGCACAGATACGGGCTGCTGGACCGCTCCTGTGACCCGAACCCGATCGTTGTATTCGTGGCTACCCATGGAGGTCACCACGATACTGACCTGGGGCTCCCGGATATAGCGGGCCAGACTCTCTTCAATATCATCGGCGAGCTCCGTCGGCGTACGACCACTGGCCTGCACGTCGCCCACCAGGGGTACGGAAATCTTGCCGTCGGGTCGGACCGGAACACTGACGCTCAGGTCTTCATTTCTCCAGACCGAGACCTGCACCACATCGGTGGCACCGAGCAGGTACTGATCAACGCTGGTGGAGGTGTTAACGCTTAATGCACGCTGGATCTGCTCGTCCGATGACGGGCCTCCGGCACAGCCCGATACGAGCGCGGCCGACACCAGCAACAGGGTAATCCCAGGGAGGTAAGACTTCCGTGACATTGTGAATCCTCTCTACAAGTCCTTGCTTCATTCCATGTTTCGGAAAAGCGTTCCCGAAACTACCTTGATCCTTTTTTAAACAATACCACTTCCACTGTCTGAATTATAATCAACAAATCCAGCAGTAAACTCTGATTCTTGATGTAATAAAGATCGTAACGCAGCTTCTCGCGCGTATCTTCTTCATTATCGGCATAAGCAAAGCACAGCTGGGCCCAGCCCGTGAGGCCCGGTTTCACTCTATGTCGTTCACTGTAAAAAGGAATCTTTAACGAGAGCTGCTCTACGAAGACCGGCCTTTCCGGTCGAGGCCCGACAAACGCCATGGTGCCATTGAGCACATTAAAGATCTGTGGCAACTCATCGATGCGCACCTTACGGATAAATTCGCCCACCCGCGTCACCCGGCTGTCATTCTGCTTGGCCCAGACCGCCCCGTTCTTTTCCGCATCGGTAATCATTGAGCGGAACTTGTGTACCCTGAATACCCGGCCGTTAAGCCCAACCCGTTCCTGGCTGTAGAAGATCGGTGCACGGATGCCATCTTCGATCTTGATGGCAATGGCGGTAAGGATCATCAACGGCAGTCCGACCAAGAGCAAAATGCCGGCGGCGCAGATATCCAGCAGCCGTTTACCGTACCCGGAAACCGAAGACACCGTGAAGCCATCCGAGAACACAAGCCAGCCCCGCGTCACCATCTCCAGTGCCACTTTCCGTGACTCACGCTCGTAGAAGCTGGCCCCGTCGACAATTCGGACACCTTCCATCTTGCACTCCAGCAGATCCTCCATCGGCAGCCCTTTGCGACGGTCGTCAACCGCGACCACGATTTCGCGGACCGGGTGACGCAGGACATAATCATGCAGGCTGCCAGGCCGGACCAGCAGGGATTCGTCAGTAATCTCAACGGGTTCGTCGGGCAGGGGAACAAAGCCCGTGATAATAAAACCCTTGCGGTTAAAGGGGGTTTCGAGGTCCTCTAGAAGTTGCCGGGCTCTCAGCCCTGCTCCCAGCACCAGCACCTTGCGCTTGAAGGCGTCTTTTCCGGCAATCCCGAAAAAGATCCAGCGCGCGATTCCCAACAGGAAAAGGCCCAGCACTGAAGCAGACGTGAGGATGTCACTGAAGCCGAGATACCACAGCCAGTCATTGCCGAGAATAAAGATGAACGCAGAGGCGGGAACGCCAATGATCAATGAGAAGATCGTCCGCAGCATCATGCCGGACATACCCTCTTCCAGCCGCGACTGGTGAACGCCCAGCGCGACCATGACAATCAGGTTTGCGATCCCGAACGCCAGGGCTGAGGGAAGTAAATACTGGATACTGTCGAGAAAGAATGAGACTTCGCCGAAATGCCGGAAAAAAACAGCAATACAGAAGCTGAAGGCCAGCACAACCAAGTCGATAAGGCCCAGAATAACGAAAGGAACGTGAATATAATGCCTGAACAATCTGACGTGGGCCACGCCAACTCCTTTTGTTGCTCACTGTAAAAGCGTCTGCGCATCCGATGCGACAGAACTGACAATGAACAGAGTTTACTGCATTTCCAAGAGACTGCAACGCACTGTTAAGTTCTTTGACAAAATGAAACGTAAATTTAATTGACACCCTGCCGACCCAGGATCGACAGGGTGTCAGTTTTTATGACACCTTGCTGCGACGGGTCATACCAAGGCCAAGCAGGCCAAGCCCCAGCAGGGCCAGGGTTCCAGGTTCCGGAACGGCTTTCACGTCTGAGATACCAACGATCAGGTCGTTGAAATCAGAGTCACCGTCCAGCAGGTCTTCGAAGGCCACGATCAGTGAACTGCCGTAGAAAGCACCGTTCTGGCTGTCTGTAACATCGAAGATACGGGTCATATCCACGCCGCCATTCATCCCGGCGTCGGAATAGAACACGTCGTCACCGCGCTGGAGGTAGAATCCGAACGTTGAGCCGATATTGGCAGTGCCGTATACGGTCTGGGCGGTACCCGCGTCCAGATCAAACTCGACCTGGCGGCCACCACCGGCTTCCGCACCGGAGAACACCTGCAGCATCTGGCTGGTGTTCTGCACGTCGTAGATACCGAAGCTGTTAACGTTGGCGAAGCCCGCGAATTCGAACAGCAGGAAGGCGCCCGCGGAATCCTGCGTGCCGTCCACGTCATTGAGGGACGCAAACGATGCGCCGAGGTCGTAGAACCCGCCCTCACCGAGGGTGTCAGAAAACACCGGGTTATTGGCATCGGTCTTCAGGTCGAACACGTTCATGGGTGCTGCCTGCGCCATTGATACAGTGCCAGCCAGCAATCCTGCCGCGACCAGTTTTGAAGTCATTTTCATGTTACTGCTCCTGTGTAACTTGAACTGTTGAATGTCCAAGTCATACAAAGCAAACCGCCTGCCAACTATTTTTATCCTTTAATATCAACTAGATGAGATTTAAATTTCCCGGCGCTGTAAAATTTATCGACAACCGATCAGATAACGAACTCGTCCACAAACCGGTGAACCGGAAGCTTCTCCAACGCCTTCTGGTCCCGAAACAGGTTATGGATGCGTTCACAGCGGGCTGACGGAAAACGCGTGAGCAGATTTTCGCGAAATTTTTCCTCCAGTAGCGGAAGACTTTCCTTGCGCCGACGCCGATGACCCAGCGGGTATTCCACCGTAACTTTGTCAGTACTGCTTCCGTCCCGGAAAAACACCTGGATGGCGTTGGCGATAGAACGTTTGTCGGCTTCCAGGTATTCCCGGGTAAACCGCTCGTCTTCCACGACATCCATCTTCGATCTCACTTCGTCGATGATGGGGTGCGTCTCGTGAAATTCGTCTTCGTAATGCTCCGCCACCAGTGAACCGAATATCAACGGTACCGCGGTCATGTACTGCAGGCAGTGATCGCGGTCCGCCGGATTGGCCAGCGCACCCTCCTTGGAAATAATGCGTATGGCCGATTCGTGGGTAGTCAGCACGATCCGGTCGATATCACCAAGCCGGTCCCGCACCTGAGGATGGAGGGTGACCGCCGCCTCTGCTGCGGTCTGGGCATGGAACTCCGCTGGAAAGGAAACCTTGAACAGGATGTTCTCCATGACGTAGGTGCCAAACGGCTGTGGCAGGGAAAAGCGCTGCTGCTCCCGAGGCTTCAACTGCTGGTCCCGATTGGTCTTGCTGAACAAAACGTCGTAGAAGCCCCACTCGGGCGCTGTCAGCACTCCGGGTACGCCCATCTCACCACGCAGCGCGATATCCGCCAACCGAACGGCCCGGGAGGTCGCGTCGCCAGCTGCCCAGGATTTACGGGAACCGGCGTTGGGCGCATGGCGGTAGGTTCGCAGGGCCTGGCCGTCGACCCAGGCATGGGAAAGCGCAGACAGCACCTGCTCACGGTTTGCCCCCATCAGTTTTGCGGTAACAGCGGTGGAGGCAACCTTGACCAGAACCACGTGGTCCAGCCCGACACGGTTAAAGGAGTTCTCGAGCGCGAGAATGCCCTGGATTTCATGGGCCATGATCATGGCCTCAAGCACCGCACGCATGGTCAGGGGCTCCTCACCCGCCGCTACCCGTTTTTGGGAAACGTGATCGGCCACGGCGAGGATGCCACCCAGGCTATCCGAGGGATGCCCCCACTCCGCTGCCAGCCAGGTATCGTTGTAATCAAGCCAGCGCACAATGCAGCCGATGTCCCAGGCGGCCTTGACCGGATCCATCCGGAACTGCGTACCCGGGACCCTGGCTCCATTGGGGACAATGGTACCCTCCACCAGAGGCCCCAGGTGTTTGGCGCATTCGGGGAAACGGAGGGCCAACAGGCCGCATCCCAGCGTGTCCATCAGACAGTAGCGAGCGGTTTTCCACGCTTCACGGCTTTTAAGATCACCTTCCATCACGTAGCTTGCGATTTTCTGCAGTACGTCGTCGTAGTCTGGTCGCACGTTCTGGTCTACGTTCGCCATATCAGCCTCCTGTGAGCGCATCCTCCGGTATTCGAACCCATCCTTCCATCAGGACCCGCGCGCTGCGGCTCATGATGGCCTTGGTGGCGGTCCACTGCCCGCTCACCTCTTTCGCCTCGGCTCCCACACGTAACGTGCCCGATGGGTGGCCAAACGTCACGTGCTGTCGATCGGCGCCACCGGCTGCGCTGTTGACCAGGGTGCCGGGGATCGCGGCGGCTGTCGCAATCGCCACCGCAGCGGTGCCCATCATGGCATGGTGCAGCTTGCCCATGGACAGGGCCCGCACCAATACATCCACATCCCCTGCGCCAATCGCCTTGCCACTGGAAGAGACATAGTCCGCCGGGCCGGCCACAAACGCGACCTTTGGTGTGTGCTGCCGGTTGGCGGCCTCTTCAACGTTCTGGATCAACCCCATTTTCACCGCGCCATGGGCACGGATGGTCTCGAAACGGGCCAGGGCTTCCGGATCGGCGTTGATATCGTCCTGCAGCTCGGTGCCCCTGTATCCGATATCGTCGGCATTCACGAAGATCGTGGGGATGCCGGCATTGATCATGGTGGCTTTCAGAGTACCGACACCGGGTACCTCCAGGTCATCCACCAGATTGCCCGTTGGGAACATGGAGCCTTCGCCATCGGCGGGATCCATGAACTCCACCTGTACTTCGGCAGCTGGAAACGTCACACCATCCAGCTCGAAGTCACCGGTTTCCTGCACTTCGCCGTTTGTAATCGGCACATGGGCAACAATGGTTTTGCGGATGTTGGCCTGCCAGATCCGCACTGTGCAGGTGCCGTTATCCGGAATGCGATCCTTCGCAACAAAGCCGCTGTTGATGGCAAAGGCACCGACCGCTGCGGTGAGGTTGCCACAGTTGCCACTCCAGTCCACGAAGGGCTTATCGATGGACACCTGACCGAACAGGTAATCCACATCGTGATCCGGCTGGGTGGCTTCCGCCAGAATAACGGTTTTACTGGTGCTGGAGGTGGCGCCCCCCATACCGTCCGTCTGCTTCTGATATGGGTCCGGACTGCCAATCACACGCAGCAGCAGATTGTCCCGGACTTTGCCCGGTATCTGTGCGGCGTCAGGCAAATCCTGAAGACGGAAAAAGACACCCTTGCTGGTCCCGCCACGCATGTAGGTGGCGGGAATTCTGATCTGGGGTTTATGGGTCATGCCGCACCTTCCGACTGCAGGAAATCCTCCGCGAAACGCTGGAGCACACCGCCCGCGCTATAGATCGACACCTCCTCGGCGGTATCCAGGCGGCAAATAACCGGAACACGCTCCGAGCTTCCGTTAGTCCGATGGATAACCAGTGTGAGGTTCGCGCGGGGTGCCGCGGTACCTTCCACATCATAGGTTTCGGTACCATCAATACCGAGGGTCTTGCGGGTGGTACCCTCCTCGAACTGCAGGGGCATCACACCCATGCCAATCAGGTTGGTCCGGTGAATCCGCTCAAAGCCTTCGGCCACGATCGCCTCGACACCCGCCAGCGCCACCCCTTTGGCGGCCCAGTCCCGGGAGGAACCCTGTCCGTAGTCGGCACCGGCGATGATGATCAGCGGTTGTTTGCGCTCCATGTAGGTCTCGATCGCCTCCCACATGCGGGTGACCTTACCTTCCGGCTCGATTCGCGCCAGAGACCCCTGCTTCACGTTGCCGTTTTCGTCCCGAACCATCTCATTGAACAGTTTCGGGTTAGCGAAGGTGGCACGCTGGGCGGTGAGGTGATCGCCACGGTGAGTGGCGTAGGAGTTGAAGTCCTCCTCCGGCACGCCCATCTTGTGCAGGTACTCACCCGCAGCACTGTCCATCAGGATGGCATTGGACGGCGACAGGTGATCGGTGGTGATGTTATCGGGCAGGACCGCCAGCGGACGCATGCCTTTCAGGGTTTTCTCACCCACCATGCCACCTTCCCAGTACGGCGGACGGCGAATGTAGGTACTTTGTGGCCGCCAGTCATAGTTCGGGTTGGTATTGGCGTGGGCATCCCGGGTGATGTCGAACATCGGGATGTAGGTGCTACGGAACTGTTCCGGTTTCACGCTCGCCTTGACGATGGCATCGATTTCCGCATCATCCGGCCAGATATCCTTCAGGGTGACGGGGTTACCATCCTGATCGTAGCCCAGTGCATCCTTTTCAATATCGAAGCGGATAGTACCGGCAATGGCATAGGCCACCACCAATGGTGGTGAGGCCAAAAAGGCCTGCTTGGCATACGGATGAATGCGGCCATCAAAATTCCGGTTACCGGACAACACCGCAGTTGAGTAGAGGTCCCGGTCGATGATTTCCTGCTGGATTTTCGGGTCCAGGGCGCCACTCATACCGTTACAGGTGGTGCACGCGAAGGCCACCACGCCGAAGCCGAGTTGTTCAAGCTCAGGCAGCAGTTTGGCTTCTTCCAGGTACATCTTGACGGTCTTGGAACCGGGCGCGAGGGAGGTTTTCACCCAGGGCTTGCGGGTCAGACCCAGCTTGTTGGCGTTGCGGGCAATCAGGCCGGCAGCCACCATGTTGCGCGGGTTGCTGGTATTGGTACAGCTGGTGATGGCCGCGATGATACAGGCGCCATCCGGCATCTTGCCCTCTTCCTGTTTCCAGGCGCCGGCAACACCCCGCTCTGCCAACTCGGACGTCGGCAGGTGCGCGTGGGGATTGGAAGGTCCGGCCAGGGTGCGGGTCACTTTTGACAGGTCGAACGTCAGGACACGCTCGTACTCGGCGTTCTTCATGCTGTCCGCCCACAGCCCCGTTTCCTTGGCGTACCGCTCCACCAGCGCTACCTGATCGTCCTCGCGGCCGGTCAGTTTCAGGTAATCAATGGTCTGACCATCGATGTAGAACATCGCAGCGGTAGCGCCGTATTCCGGCGTCATATTGGAGATGGTGGCCCGGTCGCCGACGGTCAGGCTGTCCGCACCCTCACCGAAGAACTCCAGGTAGGCACCAACCACTCGTTCCTTACGCAGGAATTCGGTAATGGCGAGAACCATGTCAGTACCGGTAATGCCTGGCTGCAGTTTTCCTGTCAGCTCCACGCCTACAATATCTGGCAAACGCATCATGGACGCCCGGCCCAGCATGACGCTCTCGGCTTCAAGACCACCCACGCCAACGGAAATGACGCCCAGGGCATCAACCATCGGCGTATGGCTATCGGTACCGACACAGGTATCCGGGAAGGCGACGCCATCCCGGCTCTGAACCACCGGTGACATTTTCTCCAGGTTAATCTGGTGCATGATGCCGTTACCCGGCGGAATCACATCCACATTCCTGAACGCCGTCTTGGTCCAGTTGATGAAGTGGAAGCGGTCGTCATTGCGTCGGTCTTCAACGGCGCGGTTCTTCTCGAAGGCGTCCTTCTCGAAACCGGCATGCTCGACGGCCAGGGAGTGATCCACGATCAATTGAGTGGGAACCACCGGGTTCACTTTCGACGGGTCACCGCCCTTCTCCTTGATCGCGTCCCGCAGCCCCGCCAGATCCACCAACGCGGTCTGACCAAGAATATCGTGGCAGACAACACGCGCCGGATACCAGGGAAAATCCAGGTCACGCTTGCGCTCAATCAACTGCTCGAGGGACGCGGTCAGCATTTCCGGATCACAGCGACGCACCAGCTGTTCCGCCAGGATCTTGGAGGTGTATGGCAGCTTGTCATAAGCCCCGGCCTGGATGTCTTCCACGGCCTGGCGGGTATCAAAGTAGTCCAGGTCGGTACCTGGCAGTGATTTGCGGTACTCAGTGTTCATGGACGCTCCTCAATCGGTACCCACTTGGCATCCGCCGGACCGGTGTAATCCGCGCTCGGGCGAATGATACGGTTGTTCTCACGCTGCTCTTTAACATGCGCGGTCCAGCCAGAAACCCGCGACATCACAAAGATCGGGGTAAACAGCTCAGTGGGGATGCCCATGAAGTGATAAGCCGAGGCATGGAAGAAATCGGCGTTACAGAACAGTTTCTTCTCCCGCCACATGACGGCCTCGCAACGCTCGGAGATCGGATACAGAACGGTGTCACCCACCTCTTCCGCCAGCTTCTTCGACCACTGTTTGATAATGGCGTTGCGCGGATCAGATTCCTTGTAGATGGCATGACCGAAGCCCATGATCTTTTCCTTGCGCTGGAGCATGCCCATGAGCCCCTCTTCGGCCTCGTCGGCAGTCTTGAAGCGCTGGATCAGCTCCATGGCCGCCTCGTTCGCGCCCCCGTGCAACGGTCCACGCAAGGTGCCGATGGCGCCGGTTACGCAGCTGTGGATATCAGACAGCGTTGAGGCGCAGACCCGCGCGGTAAACGTGGACGCATTGAACTCATGCTCGGCGTACAGGATCAGGGAAACGTTCATCACCTTTTCATGGAGTTCGCTTGGCTTCTTGCCCAGCAACAACTCGAGGAAGTGGCCGCCAATTGAGTCCACATCACTCTCGGTCTCAATCCGGACGCCGTCATGGGCAAAGCGGTACCAGTAGGTGATGATCGACGGAAACACCGCCAGCATACGGTCGATCTTGTCGTCCTGCTCGCTGAAGTCCTGTTCGGTCTCCAGGTTACCCAGCATGGAGCAGCCGGTACGCATCACATCCATAGGGTGTGCTTCCTTGGGAATCTGCTCAAGTACCGTCTTCAGGGCTGCGGGAAGGCCGCGGAGGCTCTGGAGCTTTTTCTTGTAAGCGTCCAGTTCCTGGCGATTTGGCAGCTTGCCCCGCAGCAACAGATAGGCGATTTCCTCGAATTGCGCCTTTTCGGCCAGATCAGCGATATCGTAACCGCGGTAGGTCAGACCTGCGCCGCTTTTGCCGACCGTACACAATGCGGTTTCCCCCGCCACCTGGCCACGAAGGCCAGCGCCACTCAGTTGTTTTGCTTCAGCCATGGTTATCTCTCCCTCAGAATCTTGTTTGGGCCATCGGATCAGGCATCGCCTGATCCGACGAACCTCCTCAGCCTTTGCTTTGCTGGAACAATTGGTCCAGCTTCTGCTCGAAATCGTGGTAATTCAGGAAATCGTAGAGCTCCATGCGAGTCTGCATCAGATCGACCACGTCTTTCTGATCGCCCTTCTCAAGGATGTTTTCATAGACCATCAGAGCGGCCTTGTTCATCGCGCGGAAAGCACTTAATGGATAGAGCACCATATCCGCACCGGCGTCCGCAAGCTCCGCGCGGTTGTATAGAGGCGTGGCGCCGAACTCTGTAATGTTGGCCAGGATTGGCACATCCAGGGCATCTGCAAAGGCCCGGTAATGCTCCAGTTCGGTGACCGCTTCAGCGAAAATGCCGTCGGCACCTGCCTCAATGCAGGCCTTTGCGCGCTCAATGGCCGCCTCCAGCCCCTCTTTCTGGAAGGCATCAGTACGGGCCATGATAAAGAAGTCGTCGTCTTCTCGGGCATCCACTGCAGCTTTGATCCGGTCTACCATTTCCTCCTGCGAGACGATTTCCTTATTGGGACGGTGTCCGCAGCGCTTCTGGGCGACCTGATCTTCAATGTGAACGGCGGCCGCTCCCGCACGCTCCATCTGCTGGATCGTACGGGCAATGTTGAAGGCACCACCCCAGCCGGTGTCGATGTCGACCAGCAGCGGCACGTCTGTTGCGGAAGTAATGCGACGAACATCTTCCACCACATCGTTCATTGACGTCATGCCGAGATCCGGCAGGCCGTAGGAGGCGTTGGCCACACCGCCGCCCGACAGATAGATCGCCTGGTGCCCTATCCGCTCTGCCATCATGGCGGAATAGGCGTTAATGGTACCAACAATCTGTAACGGGGAGTTTTCCTTCAACGCCTTGCGAAAACGGGCGCCGGGACTGAGTTTCTTGGACATGATGCTGGCCTCTTCTCTGTTGGATTTGTCGTGCCGGAGGGCCATGGGCGTCCCCGACCGGTGTTTCTAAAGGGTTAAACCACCTTCCTGGATTTTTTTCTCAATGTTCTGTCGGGCTGCGTTGATGTGCCGTTTCATCAGGAATTCAGCAAGTTCGCCATCACGCTGGGCGATGGCTTCAACAATTCGGCGGTGTTCGCCGAGCGCCATATGGGGCCGGCCTGAGGCGGTACTCAGGCGGTAGCGGTACATCCGGACCATGTAATAGAGGTCCCCCAGCAGCATCTGTGCAAGTTTGGCGTTGCGGCTACCGGTGGCAATGCGGTGATGAAAGTCATAGTCCCCTTCGGCCTGATAGTAGGCCTGACCGTGCGCTTTCTCGATCATGGTCTCGTGGCCGTCAAGGGTGGTGTAAAGCCCCGCGATCTCATCGTCGGTCATACGTTCGGCGGCCTGTCGCGCGGCCAACCCTTCCATCACTTCCCGAATGCGGTACAGCTCCATCAACTCGTCCATGCTGACAGACACCACTTTCACGCCGGCGTGGGGACGGCGTACCAGCAACCCACGGGATTCCAGGCGCCCCAGCGCTTCCCGGAGCGGCCCTCGGGTGAGATTGAAACGGGAGCACAGTTCCACTTCCCCGATCTTTTCACCGGGAGAAAGGTCCCCTTTCACGATGGCCGTTTGCAGACAATCGAAAGCCTCGTCGGCACGGGTATAGGAGTGAATGACGGCTTCAGGCATATTTTGTCAACAATAGTGACTTGGTTTGCTGAAAATCTACGCCGCACCGATCTTTTTGTCAACAATCCTGCAGGTGACACTGACACGATTGTTGACATAACCGGTCACAAACGCTCAGTGGCCAGCCTTTCAGTACAGGCGGCGCTCTTCTTTCGGAGGCGGGGTGTACTGGTAAAGCCAGGTTTCCGTCAGCACTTCGTTACCCAGCTTCAGTTGTAGCCGAAGGTCGATGGGCTTGAGAGCGTCGTCCGGTACCAGATCAAACATCGCCCGGTAGCCATTGATGGCGTGGAGCGGACGTGCTGAGGTGATCTCCGTGCGACCGCGACTGGCCGTGATAACGACCTCAACGTCAGCGTCGTCCGCCAGCATGGCCAGGCTTCCACCGGCGAAATCCACAGCGAAACGCCAGGAAAAATACTCCCGCGTCTGACCGACCACCCCGCCGAGACCGGTTCTGGTTGCCTTGACCTGCGCCAGGGACCTGGGTTGCCGGGGCGGCTCTGAGCCCCAGGTCAACCTGTAGGTGTACAGGTACTCTTTTCCGGGCTCCAGGGGCGATTCCGGGTTCCAGAAAGCCACAATGTTGTCAAAGGTTTCGTCCTTCGTGGGGATTTCCACCAGCATGATGCTACCGTCGCCCCAATCCCCCTCGGGCTCAACCCAGGTGCTGGGGCGGGCCTCGTAGAACACGCCGTCGTCCTGGTAGTGTTCAAAGTTCCGGTCGCGCTGGAGCAGGCCAAAGCCATGGGGGTTCCTGTCGACAAAGCTGTTCACTCTCAGTGACCGGGGATTGACCAGCGGCCGCCACAGCCACTCCCCCTGACCGTTATGAATCGACAGGCCATCGGAATCGTGAATCTCTGGGCGCCAGTCATAGGCCATCCGACGATCGTTTTCTCCGGTCTGATACATGCTGGTGAGCGGCGCAATGCCGACTCTTTCCATTGCTTTGCGGGGATACAGGGCCACGTCCACCCGCATGACCATGTCCCGACCCGGTGTCAGGGTAAACGCATAGGCACCGGTGGTGCTGGCAGAATCCAGCAGGGCGTATACCACCAGGTGATGATCTGAGCTTGCCGGCTTCTGCAGCCAATACGCGGTAAACTGCGGAAACTCCTCGCCCCTGCTCAGACCGGTATCGATAGCCAGGCCCCGGGCAGACAATCCATATTGCATCTCCGATCCCACGGCGCGGAAATAGCTTGCCCCCAGGAACGCCGCGAGATCCCGCTCGAAATCGTTGTGGAAATGGACCCGGAAACCGGCGTAGCCAAGATCTTTGGGTAGCTGGCCAAGCGGTTGCTCGCCTTCATACTCGAAAGAATCCTGATCATAGGCCAGTTCCCGTGCCTGACCGTTATCCACCTCGTAGATGCGCACCGGAGACTTGAAATACAGTCCCAGATGAAACAGCTGTATGCGGAAAGCGCGATCACTGTCCGCCCAGAGCGATTCTTCGGGGCGAAACCGGATGGACTGGTAGTCATCCCAGGTCAGCTTCCCAAGGGATTCCGGCAGTTCTCCCTCACGGGACTTCCAGGGTTTCTTCGCCAGGTCCCGGGCATGATCCTTGAGCCAGCCGTAACTGAAGGCGTGGGCAGAACCAAGGGTATCGGTTGACTCGGAGGGGTTCAGTGCCAGCGCCGATAACGGCAGCGCCTGTGCACCGGCGAACGCAGCCAGGGCTTTTATCAGTTCTCGTCGGTCCATGAGGCACTCCTGTTCTGGCTGTGCTGGCACCGCTGGCTCAGCCGGTTGATACGTTGACCCCAGAAGCTCTCAGTAGGCGCTTTCCAGGCAAGGTGGTGCATTTCAGCCAGGGATTGCCTGTCCCGAAACAACTGGCTCAACTCCGAAGAGGACAGAGAGCCAGGGCCTTTTTCCATGCACCGCTCCACCAGAGGTTTTAACAGCCGCTCCCGACTGAGAAGCCGGTCATTACGAGCCAGCGTGCGGTGCAAACGGTTCAGCCGGGGCCGGACAACCGCAGCTTCCACCGCAGTCAACGTTGCAGGCTGATCCTTGACGCGCCTGGCGATACGGGCGTCGTCCATGACCGCCGCTGGCACCTGCTCTTCCGGCGTGATCAGCAGTCCCCACCGGCGCAGGGCCTGCCCGATCCCGACACGGCTGAGCATGACCGACGTAGGAGCAGCCAATACCAACGGAACCGCAACGGGCAGCGACCAGAGAAAGAACATGGGGTCCAGGCTCCACGCGAAGGCTGACCAGGCGCCAGCCACGATCATTCCAGGGAACTGAGTCAGGAACGCATCCCGCCAGGTGGTTTCCTGGGTACGGTTCTGTCCCGCCCAGGTCAGCGATACATTCAGCAAGGCACCCAGCACGTACCGGCTGTGGGCCATCATTCTCACTGGCGCTAGCAGAACGGACACCACGATTTCGGTAAGCACGCTGAAAAACAGCTTCAGAAACCCGCCGAACTGGCGTGCGGTGCCGTGAACCAGAGCGTCCACAATGGCCAGGAACTTGGGGAAAAACAGCAAGGACAATGTGCTCAGTGCCAGTCCCAGTGCCCATTCCGGACGCCACTCCGGCCAGAGGGGGAACAGCCCCTGGTAACCTTCCGGAAAGTAGTCGATGCTCGCGACCGTCATCTGGGCCGCTTCCACCGTGGTCAGGATCAGGAACGCCAGCCACAGGGGGGAGGCCAGGTAAGCCATGACGCCATTCAACAGTGCCATCCTGTGAGCCAATCGTAGTCGCCGGCCGAACAGCAGTATCCAGAGATGCTGAAGGTTGCCCCGGGACCAGCGATTGTCGCGGGACAGCTCGTCGGACAGCGTCGGTGGTGATTCTTCGAAGCTGTTGCCAAGCTCAGGTTCCAGCCAGACTTCGTAGCCGGCCCTGCCCATATACGCAGCCTCAACAAAGTCGTGGCTCATGATCGGCCCTCGGAAAAGTCCGAAGCCACGGAGCTTTCTCAGCCCACAGTGCGCCATGAACGGCTTGATACGGATGATCGCGTTATGTCCCCAGAAAGCGGCATCGCCCATCTGCAGGGCGGCAAGGCCGCTCGCGAACAGGTTTGAATAAAGCCGGTTGGAAAATTGCTGAACCCGGGCGAACAGCGACTCACCGTTTATGATGGTCGGCGCCGTCTGGAGGATACCGACCGCCGGCTCACGCTCCATCAATTGAACCATCCGCACAATGGTATCGGCGCTGAGCAAGCTGTCGGCGTCCAATACGACCATGTACCGGTTACGCAGTCCCCAGCGACGCAGGAAGTCCGCCACGTTGCCACTCTTGAAGTTGAGATTGACCCGCCGGCGGCGATAGAACAGCCGATCTTCGGCACCGAGCTCTTGGCAGAGTTCATGCCAGAGCGCCTGCTCCTCCAGCCACACGTTCGGATCCCGACTGTCCGAGAGGATATAGAACTCGAACTGGTCCAGTTGGCCGCTCCGCTCAAGGTCCTGATATACGGCTTTCAATCCGCTCAGGGTCCAGCGTACCGGTTCGTGATACACCGGCATGACGATCGCCGTTCTGGCAAGCGGCGTCGCGGCAAGCGACTCCGCGCTGTGCCGCTTCAGCAGGCTGTGGCGGTCACCGCCAGCCAGACGCATGCAAAAGCCCAGTATCGCTGTCCAGAACCCGACGGCGATCCACATGTACAGCAGGGCAAACAGGGCAAGCAGGCACAGTTCCACCAGGGTGCCACCGTGATAAGGCAGAACCCAAAGCAGGAAATAGCAGGCTAACACCGTCTGCCCCAGGACCAGCAGGGTCATTATGGCCCGCCGAACGGTCGCAACCCGTCGCCAGCGACCGGCGTATTTCTCAGCCTGCTGTCCAATGGCCATCGCGGCGTCATTCATAGCCAATGTGTCCTCGCTTCAGGGAAGGACTGGCGGCCGGGATAGGCTCGTGAACGGGGTCGAAGTGAGTCGGGATGCGCTCAACGCAGCGCGCGGGCAGGTCGACACCGTTGCCCTCCGCCAGCGTACCTTCCACGAGCAACAGTGCTTTTCTGCAGGTCTCCGGCGATATTGGCACACCGTCTTCCTGCAGGTAGGTCAGCACCCGTTCCAGCGCCTGCTGGCAGGTCAGCGGTAGCGTCATGTCCCTATCGTGGGCTGCATCGTTCATGGTCCGCTCTGTCCATTCCTGACAGCTTCTGAAAGCGAGTAGCTCCACACTTCCGTTAATGGCTCCGTGTCCATCCTCAACTGGCCCCGAATCACCGGATCGGCACCGGCGCCCGGACGGACCAGCATGGAGAGGCGCCAGTTATTGTCCGCTTCGATAAACTCGACATAATGCTCGATAATTTCCGTATCGCCGCCACCACTGGCGCTAACCGCACTGACCACCGGCGCCTCCGCCCCGAGCGCATCCAGCGGGCCACCCGCGAAATCCACGATAATACGGTAGGCCCCTTCTTCGGCACCGCCACCGGTGCGATTGCCGTCACCCATGAAGGTCTTGATGGCTCGGGCAGACTCCTGCCCTGCCACGGCCTCACCGCCAAAGCTGAGGGTGTATGCAAGTTTGCGATGATCTCCTGCCGTCACGCCGCCCCTGGGCTTCCAGTAGGCAACAATGTTGTCATTGGTTTCAGAGTTGGTCGGTATTTCCACGAGAACCACTTCCCCGTCGGACCATCCATTACGGGGCGCGACCCACGCACTGGGCCGTTGGTCATAGCGGGCCTCCGCGTCCTCGAAGTCGCGGAAATCGGAATCTCTCTGGAACAGACCAAAGCCGCCGAGCTGACTAACCTGCAGGTAACTCAGCTTCAGGCGGGACGGATTGACCAAAGGGCGCCATAACCACTCATCCGTGCCCTGGTCGTGAATCAGCAGGCCATCGGAATCGTGCACCTGGGGTCGCCATTCGCCGACCGGGCGCCCGGTATTCTCACCGTAGTAGAACATTGAGGTTAATGGCGCGAAGCCCGGTTGTTCGACAGCCTCACGAAAAAACAGTTCGGCGGTAACGTCTATCCGCGTTGATTGCCCGGGTTGAATATCAAACTGATAAGCACCTGCAACACTGGGGCCGTTGAGCAGGCCATACACACGCATTCGTTCGCTGCCAGCGCCCGGTCGCTCAAGCCAGAACTCAATAAACGCAGGGACCTCTTCCCCCGAAGGTAGGCCTGTATCCAGGGCGATTCCGCGGGCAGACAAACCGAAGCGGTCATCCGCGCCCACTCCCCGAAAGTACGTGGCTCCTGCAAAGACAAGAAACTGGTTCTGCTCGCCTTCCCCCTTCAATGGATAAGTAAGTTTGAAGCCGGCATGCCCCAGGTCTGCGGGAACACGCTTGGCAAGGTCCGTATTGGCAAAGCGGTAGGCAGACTTGTCGAAAGGAATGCGCTGAACCCCATTGTTATCAATCTCGTTGATGGTTACAGCGTGCCGGTAGACATTGCCCGGGGGCACCATCATCACCTGGAAGCGTGCGTCGCTCTCACGCCAAAGGCTGGCTTGGGGATTGAACCGGATGGCCTGGTACTGCTGGTAATCGAGGTCTCGGAGAAACCCGGGCACCTCGGTCGGCGGCTGGTATTTGTCCTGCGCAAGTGTCCGGGCTTTCTCAACAACTTCACTGAACTCAAAAGCCTGGGCCGGGGAAATACCCAGAAGCCACGGCAGCATCCACAGTGCGAACAATCGTGTTCCTGACCCCATGATTCCGGTTCCTTATCAGCGCTCCATCAACTATTAATGTAGCATCTGCTCGCAACGCGGTCTCAAGTGACAACTTCGTAAGGGTTACCGGATTCGGTCTGGAGGAGGCATCTGGCTCAGATGCCCATGGATAATGAAAACCGCACATCTGGATGGTCGGGGACGGCCATGGCCATGGTGGACGCACGGATCATGCGGCCAACACTCACGTTGGCTGTGAAGGCCCTGCCCTGCAGCCTGAGCGACACTTGGCCGGCACTGGCCCTGCCGTGCCGATCGGCCTGAACACCGGTAAACGGAACCCAGCCCTGCAACACGGCAAAGTTGATACTGGACAACACACCATCAACAAACGGAACCTGCCAGAGCGGGCTGAGTGTATCCAGGCGAAGCCACCCGCCCCGGACGGCCGCCACGGATTGCCCGTTAAAGCCGGTTAGCATGGACGGCCCAGCTACCGTCAGATATTCCGATACGGGCAAATCGTCATCAGCGAACTGGTAACGCCCATTGACCCGCCAGGTCCACTGGAACAGTTGCTGCTCCAGCGAGGCGGACATCGCCACCTTGTAGAAAGAGGTAGAGTCGCCGGTGTCGTCCTGAAATACATAGTCGGTGGCGTGGCGCTCACGGCCGCTGACGGCAAGAAGGCGGCTGGTTGCCATAAGCCCGGCGGAAAGTTCATGCCCACCGCTCGCTTCCAGCCCGAGGGAGGACACCTCGTACCGGGATTCGGATACGCGCTGGCCCTCCTCAAAAGCAACGTTACCACGCTCCCTGTGCCTGGCAACGCCATCAAAGTTGAGACCAAAACGGGAAAACAATGGCCGGTTGGCGCCCAGTCCCATCATACTGGACGACCCGCTGGCGTTTACTCGGTAAAAGCCGTCGGTAACGGCACGGTCGTAATGGGACCGGCCCAGTTCGATCTGCACCTGGTTTGCTCCGGCCGGTGTCTGGTATCGGAAGGATGCGGCGCGAGTGTCGGTATCGTGCTCGTGTGAACGCTTATCCTGATAGTGAAATCCCAGCAGGTCTTTCTGGCTCAGAATCTTTTCTGCCGCGACGCCCAGCGCGCCATCCCGACCATCACTGCTGTGTCGTGTTTTACCTGAGAACTTCAGTCTCGACCGCAGCCAATGTTCACGCTCCTCGCGATAGGCGTTCGTCTGCCCGACAAACTCCGCCGTGTAAGGTTGCCAACCATTGCGAACCCAGGTTCCGCTTTCCTTCGCAAACGCCGCCTGGCCGATAGCGCACCACAACAGTGCCACCAATAACCAAATTTTCAATGTAAAGAGCCCTGCCAGTTAGCGCCGACAACAACTCATAACGAATGCCGGAGAATCTGAATTATTTGTCATCGGCAAATGTATGGCATCCGAAGGCACAATTCCACCGCAGGTTGCTAAATTTAACAAATTAAATTATTCGCAAATACAGCATCTTACGAGGGTATTTGAAGGTTTTTTCTATGAATATCAACAGCAAACGGCGGCATCGGCGCAGCGGCCATTTTTACCAAACGCTACAAATACCCACACGAACCTCCATTTAAACCCGCAAACTCGTTACACTTGGCACAATTCGTGACTGAGCCTTTTTCTCAGGCCGGGATTCACAGCAGCTAAAGGACCTCTCCTATGATCAAAAAGTGCCTCTTCCCTGTTGCCGGGTACGGTACCCGCTTTCTGCCAGCCACCAAGGCCATGCCGAAGGAAATTCTGCCGATCGTGAACAAGCCTCTGGTGCAGTACGGCGTGGAAGAAGCCGCCGACGCTGGTATCCATGAATTCGGTTTCGTGACGGGCCGGGGCAAGCGTGCCATCGAGGACCATTTCGACATCAGTTATGAACTTGAGCACCAGATTGCCGGCTCTGGCAAGGAGGGGCTGCTGACGTCGATCCGCGATCTGATCGACAACAATTCCTTCGCGTTTACGCGCCAGAATGAAATGAAGGGGCTCGGCCATGCCATTCTGACCGGCCGCAATCTGGTAGGTGACAATCCGTTTGCGGTGGTCCTGGCAGACGACTTCTGTGTTGAGGACGGGGCCGGCGAAGGCGTGCTGACCCAGATGGTCAAACTGTATAACCAGTTCCGCTGTTCCATCGTTGCCATTGAGGAAGTGCCTTCCGATGAAACCCACAAATACGGTGTGATTGCCGGTGAGTCAATGAAGGATGGCCTCTATCGCATCACCGACATGGTCGAGAAGCCGGCCCCGGAAGATGCTCCGAGTAACCTGGCAATTATCGGGCGTTACATACTGACCCCGGATATTTTCGACATCATTGAGCGCACGCCCCCCGGGAAGAATGGCGAAGTCCAGATCACCGATGCCCTGCTGGAACAGGCCAAAAATGGCTGCGTGCTGGCATACCGGTTCAAGGGACGGCGGTTTGACTGTGGCAGTATCGATGGCTTCGTGGATGCCACCAATTACGTGTACGAGAATATCTACAAGAAGGGCAAGTGAGGTGCCGGGCCGTCTTACCGGCCCAGTATCTGTACGATCATGCGCCGGTTTTCCGGGTTCGTCTTGCGGAACCGGCGCAGCAGTTCCACCTCTTCCTCCGACAGCTGCAGTCGACCCAACTCCTTTTCCAGCTCGGCCAATGCCACGCCAAGGTCGTCACTGTTGCTGAACGCCAGTCCAGGCAATTGAAGCTGACCGGTCTCGTTCTCGGCGTCCAGGTCAAGCAGGTGCTCCAGCGGCGTGTCGGTTCTCAGGCACAGGTCGAGCAGTTCCGTTACCCCCGGAAAACCGCGTTGCCTGGCGTCTGTGGCTTCCCAGCCCATCACCCGCGCCTCGTCCACACCACAGATTCGCGCTACGTCTTCCCGCGACAGGTGTGCGTTCTCGCGGAGGGTTCGCAGGCGACGATGAAAGGTTTGCAGGTACCGCATAACGCATTGCCTCAGCCTGATCAGCGCAGGTTGGCCCTCGGGGACATAGGCCACGCCCGCCATTAAGGCGCTAAAGTGATTCAATCTGGAAATGTAACGTACATATAGCTTTATACACAATCTGCCTATAATGAATCCATCGGCAACGGACAATAACTCTATGGCTGCCCGACTTCTGGATACACATTCCGCCTGGCATCTGGTGCTGGACGCAGTGAACCGCACAAATGTGACGCTCTCATTGCCGGAGGATGATTCGCCGGCTCTGGAGCTGAATGGCAGTTCATGGCGCTTGTTGCGCCCGGCGACGGATAGCGCCAGCAACCTGCTGAAAGTTTTCCTGCCGCTATGCCGTCCGGTAGCGGATGGCGCAGCGTGTCGCGTGGTTGGCCAGCTCGGGCAAAGCCTGGATGGTCGTATCGCTACCGTCACCGGTGCCTCGAAATTTATCAATGGCGAGGACGGGTTGACCCACCTCCATCGGATTCGCGCCGTGTCAGACGCGGTGATTGTCGGGGCGGGAACCGCGACCGCCGATAACCCCCGACTCACCGTGCGTAAAGCTTCCGGCGCCAATCCTGTACGCGTGGTGATCGATCGGCACCGACGTGTCCCCGAAGACCACCACCTGTTCACTGATGGGCAGGCGCCCACATTGCGGCTCGTCGCCGGGGCGTATTCCCCCAAAGATACGGCACGCCAGGTCCGTGACGCCTTTCGCAAAAACGGTCTGGCAGAGATTCCCTGCCTCGGGGCTGCCAATGCCGCGGAACCAGCCGCGCCGCAAACCATTCTCAAAGTACTCTCGGATTGTGGGTTGCATAAGATTTTCGTGGAAGGCGGCGGGGTTACCGTGTCGGCGTTTCTGAACGCGGGCCTGCTGAACCGGCTTCATGTGATGGTATCACCGATGATCATCGGTAGCGGTCGCCCCGCGTTCTCCCTGCCGGAAATCGACCTGTTGTCGGATGCCCTGAGACCCCGCGCGCACCTGGTCAACCTCGGTTCCGATATGCTCTTCGATCTGGATTTCAGCGAGCAGATGCCACCGAACTGACCACGAACACCGAGCCCGGCAGGCTCGACAGCAGCACGATCAGTCCATAGCCAATACTCAGGGCCACGCCCTGCTCCGGAGGCAGCCCGGCTAACGGCCAAAGCACCGCTGCCGCCCCTTCACGGACGCCCCATCCGGCCACGGTTAGGGGCACAACCATACTGATCAACAGGGCACTGCACAGTGCCAGGAGGGTAAGTACCGAGCCCTCGTCGCCCAGGTATCCCGCTCCGGCCGCAAGGACCATAAACACCCCCAGGTAACTGCCCACCACAAGCAGAGACGAAGCCAACTGAACCGGCCAGACGGGCCACCTGAACAACCCGGCGCGCAGATCGCCGGCGAGTTGACGGGAGTAAACCAGCAGGCGCTTGCGGAACCCCATTACCAGGGCAACCAGGACCAGGCCCCCGATCGCCAACCCCACCAGCAACCGGGAGTAATCCGTGTCAGCCCTCATCGTTGCGGTGGCCGGTTGATTGACGTCGTCGAGGCCCACGGCAACGCCGATCAACAACGCCGCCAATAACACCAGCACCAACTGACCGGAAAGCCGCTCGATCAGCACCGCGTGGACCGACGCAAGGCGTGACTGGGTACCCAGGCTGTGGCGCCACGCCCGGTTGACGTCCCCCATCACGCCTCCTGGCAGCACCTGATTCAGAAAGGTTGCGAGATAGTATTCCCGAACGGCAACAGCATAGGGCAAGGGTAATCGAAGGCGGGCAGCGGTATAACGCCAGCGCCAGGCTGAAACGCCAACCTGAACAAGAGAGAGCCCCAACGCCGGCCACACTACCCACGACGGTACGCGCTGCAACTCCGTCAACAGATCAGAGGCATCCAGCCACAGGAACAACACCACCAGCACCACAGCGGTAGCGCACCATCGGAACACCGGGGAAAGCGTCAGCAAAGCCCTAGCCATGGTCGGCCACAGGCGGGACTGCCAACAGGTCCTGATGCCCAACGGTAATTTCCAGCGTGCCATTCAACGCCTGCTGATGGCGCTGTTCGAGCCATTGGGCTATACGGCCGGCACTCCCCGGCTGTTGCTCCTGTGCCGCAGCACACCAGCCCTGCAGGAGCGCAACCTGCAAATCCGAATCGGAGGCTCGTAACTGCCATGGACTGTCAGCGGTTGTCACCGTGTAATCCCGGTCCGTCAGGCAGCGCTTAAGGACGCTCACCGCATCCGGGCCCAGGGCGGCACCGTCGCCCTTGTTCCCGTGCTGGTGCTCGTTAACCAGTTGGCGGATCAAACCGTCATCCGGATGAACGGGACTGAGGCTGAACTGCCCGCTGTAACTGAGCACCACGAACACCGCTGCCCGGCGCTCACCGGCGGACGCCGACAGTGACTCCAACCAGGACTCTGATACCAGGTCAATCAGCGCAGAGGCGGTGATGACTTCGGCCTCATCTGGAATACGATAGCTCAGTGTCTGAGGAGAGAGCGCGGCAATGACGGTCTGCAGGGGTACATCAAGGACGGTCATGCGCTCGGCCGCGACCGCCATTAGGGCCGCGTCCTGATCCAGCAGCGTCCAGTGCTGGGGAACGCCGATACGCGGGGCCAGGAACATGGCATTGGAGCCCGCGCCGCTACCAAGATCGGCAAAAGCGACCGGTCGGCGATTGCGCCTGGACTGGTAACGCGCAACGACCCATTCGTTCAGCCTCGCTGTCAGGTCAGAACTGCGGGCACGGTGGTCGGCCGGTTCCCGAAGTGACAGCCAGTCCACCGCGAACACCGTGGTATCCCGATTACTCAAAGCCGTCACCGCCGCGGTGAATGCCTCGGCGGTTTGGCGCCAGGTCTGGATCGTTGACCGGGCGCCAACGGCCGCCTCTCTCAGATCGGTCAGGTTGCCGGGTTTGGCCAGAAGCCCTCGCAATATGTTGGTCAGCGCCTCAATGTCACCCACCGGATAGGTGCGGACTCCCGGCGTGCCAGCTACCCGGGCCAGTGCCCCGCCATCCGATGTGAGCACCGGCAGACCAGTCGCGAGTGCTTCGTCGACGACCATACCGTAGCCTTCGTAGAGGGACGGGAAAACGAACAGGTCGGCGTTCCGGTACGCCTGCGCAACCCCGGGTCCGTCCACCTCTCCGGTTACGGCAATGCGCGCTTCAAGTCCCCGGTCGGCAACCGCCTGTTTCACTTCCTGCGCATAAGCAGGATCCCGCTGGTCTGAACCCAGTAACGTGCAATGCCACGAAAGCCCGGACAGTCCAGACAACGCTTCAATCAGGTGTAACTGCGCCTTTCGCGGTGAGAGGTGCGCGACACAGAGCAATTCTGTCGGCGCAGAGCCGGATGGTTGGCTGGGCACGGCGCCAGACGCGTTTGACGTCGTGGCATCGACGCCCGGGCATGCAACCCGCACACGACCCGCTGACACGCCAAAATCTGTCAGTCTCTCAGCGGTGTAGTGACTGGTGGCGATTATCCCCCGCACCGCCGCCAGCGCGCGGGATTCCCGCTCAAAAAACCAGCGCTGCTGCTCCGGCGCCAGACCGGTTTCATCCGCCAGCGGATGATGAACCAGCGACAGGAGTACAAGACGATCAGCGTGGCGCTCAATCACCTCTGGCATACCGCCCATGGCCAGCCCGTCCAGGATGACACACGATTGATCGGCCATACTGGCCAGCAGCTCATCAACCGCTGACAGGGCCTCTTCGTCAGGACGTGGGAACCGCCCTGCTACGCCCACAACCCTGGCCCGGTTTCCACCGGCGTTGAGCGTGGTGACCAGCCGACCGACGTACCGGTAGCCACCGGTATTCTGATCCGGCTCACCGGGCACGACAAACGTCAGTGGCGGCAACTCATCAGAGGCTGCCATGGAAACTGGCCCACGCCACGTGGGACTCACCCAGGGTAACCTTCATGGCGGTCAGGCCCTTGCCGGTCTTGCCGAGACGTCCTGCCTCGATGGCCGCTGCCATACCGTCGAACACCTGTCGGGCCATGAATTCCGTGGTGGTGTTGCGCCCCCGGAAAGCCTCGATGTCGTCCAGGTTTTTCATATTGAACGCGCCAACCACGTCCTTGAGCACCTCGGACGCCAGACCGATGTCTACAATGAGGTCGTCGTCATCCAGTTCCGGACGCTCGAAGGTGACATCGACGACATAGGTAGCGCCATGAAGCGCTTGCGCGGGCCCAAATATCTCGCCGTTAAAGCTGTGGGCAATCATCATGTGGTCTCGGACCGTCAGGCTGTACATACGCGTAGATATCTCCTGTTATTGTGAAAAGGTGCAGTTCAGACGTTGGCTGAGCTATCGCTCATACCTCACCCGGTGGCACAGCTCATCTGTGGCGCCGGCGAGGCGTGCCATGGTCACTGGCAGTTCAGAAAAGTCGCTTTCCCCGGTGATCAGGGCATCCAGGGCCGGGCTGTCCAGCAATGACAGCGCCAATGCAAGCCGGTCCGGGTAAGCCCATCGTGGTCGCTGCACCGGGCTCACCTGTCCGACCTGGCTGGAGATGAGCGTAAGCCGCCTCGAGTGGAAGGCGCCACCAAGGGCCACCGAGGCCTCCTGGGTTCCAAACCAGCTCATCTCGACAATGCGCGCTTCCATCCCGGCGAGCCCCAGGGCGGTGTTCAGACCTTCAGGATGTCCGCTGGTATGGAAAACCAGATCGTAATCGTCGCGGTCGGTACCGGTTTCAAAATCGATGCCCAGTGATCGAGCCATGTCTGCCCGTGCCGGGTTGGTATCGATGCCCGTAACCCGGGCACCCGGAATCCGGCTCGCCAGCCAACCAACCAGAAAACCCACGACACCCAGGCCGACAACCGCAATTCGGTCCCCTACTCTGGGCGCGGCATCCCAAAGGCCGTTGACGGCGGTTTCCATGTTAGCAGCCAAAACAGCGCGTTCAGGAGGAATCTCCGCCGGCAGCGGAATTGCCGCGGATGAGGGAACCTGGAACCGGCGCTGGTGAGGAAACAGTGAGAACACCGTCTGACCCAGCCGACTCTCGTCGCCGCCGATCACAGTACCGACGTTGCAATAACCGTGCTTGACCGGAAATGGGAAGTCTCCTTCCTGAAACGGGGCTCGCATCCGCTCGTATTCTCCGGGCGGCACACGACCATTGAAGATCAGGGCTTCGGTACCGCGGCTGATTCCCGAGTACAGGGACTTCACCTCCACCAACGTCTGGCCATGAACGCGGGCAGATTCGGACGCCGCCGTTGTCACTCGTGTCGAACGGATGTCACCCTGTCCGGGCCCGGTAACCCAGAACGCCTCCGTCTCAGCACCACTGGCACTTTGCGATGGCTGGCGAGGTTCGATCGGGTCTGGGTCAAAACGGGACATAGGGCCTCCATGCGTCAGGGAACTTAACGGGTTGCCCGAAGTCTGTTCGGATCCGGGCTCCGTAAGGAACTAAATACGATCTCAGCAACTATAGTTGAGAAAGGCCAGTGGAAATACGTCGAGGATACGACATGGATTCACCCTTTCGCTCAGAACCTGTTTCCCTCTCGCTGGGACATGACCTGCTTTGGGCCGGCTTGCTCACAGCATTGCTGGTGCTCGGTGCCGGGGTTATGTTTCAACCCGGACTTGTGATGCACACCATAGCGACCGTCCTGTTCACCGGTATGGCGATACTGCTGATCCGCTACTGGCCTGCCGAACAGGGCTTTGGCTGGGCGAACCGTGCCACGTTGCTAAGGGGCACCCTCGTCATTGCGCTGATCAGTCTGGCACCGTTCGCCGACCTGCTGGGCTCCTGGCTGTGGCTTTACGGAGTTATCTGCCTGCTCACCCTTATCCTTGACGGAGTAGACGGTGCCATTGCCCGCAGAACCCGCTCCCAGACAGCGTTTGGTGCCCGCTTTGATATGGAGCTGGACGCGTTGTTTATCCTGGGGCTATGTGTGGCGGTGATGGCGCTGGACAAAGCCGGAGCGTGGGTGCTTTTGCTGGGGCTGATGCGCTACGCCTTTGTAGCGGCGGCCTACACTTTTCCATTCCTCAGCGCCCCATTGCCTGAAAGCTTCAGGCGTAAGACCGTCTGTGTCTGGCAGGTAGCAACGCTGCTGGTTGCCCTGCTCCCCCCCGTGAGCCCGGCGTTTGCCACCGTAACCCTGGCCATCGCCCTGACGTTGCTCGTTTATTCATTTGTAAAGGACATGTATTGGCTTTATCAAAGGAGAACGTTGACATGAAACGCCTACTACCAACCATCGCCCTGTCCATTCCGCTTCTGGTGACTGCCTCCCTGCCAGCCCTCGCTGAGCCTCAGAGGTTTGTTGTGGATGACGAACACTTCTCCATGACCTTCGAAGTGATGCACATCGGATACGCGCCGGTCATCGGCATGTTCCGCGATGTCGAAGGACAGTTCGAATACGACGACGAAACCAACGACATCCGTTCAGGCTCGCTGACATTTCAAAGCGAGAGTGTCTTTACCAATCATGAGAAGCGTGACGAACACCTGAGGAAACCGGATTTCCTGGACAGCAGTAACCACCCGGAAGTCACCTTCTCAGTCAGTTCCTTCGAATCCACCGGCGACAACACGGGAACGGTAACCGGCGACCTGACGATGTTGGGCCAAACCCGCCCTGTCGATGTCGCTGTCACCCTGAACAAGTCCGCGGATTACCCGATCGGACATAAGGACTACACGCTCGGGATCACCGCTGAAGCCACCATCAAGCGCAGTGAGTGGGGCATGACCTATGGCCTGGACCCGGCCCTTGTCGGCGATGAGGTAAAACTCCGGTTCGGCTTTGAGGCCATCAAGGATTCCGGTTTCTTCTGACATTTGTGAACAGCATCACAGGCCTGAAAGCTTTCACCCGGTTTTCAGGCCATTTTTTTGCCTGTGAGGACAAGTGAACGGTATGTTTGTTTGACAATTACAACTGACGCTACCGTCACCAAAATGCTGAGAGAAAGATAATGCCGCTCAAGGCAATTCTTGTCGCACTCCTCACGCTTGCCTTCGTTGCTGGCCTTGGTCGCTGGTTAGCCGTTGACAACACCAGCGTGTTCTCCTGGGCAACGGGCTCCAACGGCGGTCCGTCAGCGTCCAATCCCGTCGCCAGCCACCCGGCTTCTGCCAACCCCAGCGCGCGCCAGGCGTTGACACCGGAACCCTCTGACAACGCCCTCGGCTTTATGTTGGCGAGTGTTGCTGATGAGTACCAACATGCCGTGCGCTACCCGGACTACTCGATTCCACTGAGTGCCGCCCAGGCCGAGGCCTACCAGGGCAATCGTTATCAACCAGTGGCCCTGCCGCTGGAAGGAGGCGGGCAGTTCACCGTTACCCTGGAGAAATTTCGCTACGTGCAGCAGGAAGACATTCTGGTGGTCGCCAGCCTGAGCGGCAACCAGGTGGTCAATGATCGTCTGGACGCTGTTCTCGAGTCTGCGCAGAGCCGATCCAAAGCCGATCGTGCTGCCCTGACACCGAGCGATGAAAGCGGCTATTTCCAGGGCACCCTCAAGGCCCAGGGCGAACCCGGCGAATACCGATTGATCGTGGAAGCCACCGTCGATGGCCAACCGGTCCGCCACGCGTCCACGTTAACCATCGAGCCGGATCTGGGTGAATTCAACGGCCTCGGGCGCGTGACCACGCGTGGCAACGATCTGGTCATACCATTGCGCTTTGAAGCCCGGGAAAGCGGCGCCTACGCACTGTCAGCACAACTGGTCCACCGCGGTGAACCGGTTGCCCAGCTTCAGACCGAAAAGCAGCTGGATACCACCAGCGATACCCTCGAGCTCAAGGCCCATGGCACGGTGCTGGCCAATCGGGAAATAGACGGAGAACTGGGGCTGATGCATATCCAGATACGACGTTTGCCAGCCCGCCCTGGCGATCGCACTGATTACGCGTTTGGCCCGGAAGAGGGCTATCGTTTTACCCCCCCCGATCTGGACAGTCTAACCGACACACCGGCCGGGGATCCTGAATCGGAACAAAGGGCAGCCCTGTTCAGGCAATTGGCTGACAAGTTCTGATAGTGGCTGAGACGCCGCGCAGTTCCGGTGCCTGTGAAACCGGAGAACGTCCTGCAATAACAACAATGGAACAGAGACGGAGCAAACATGAAGCGATCAAACAGAACAATCGCCTGGAAAGCGGCCATGGCCCTGACCGCCGGTGGAATGGTCTGGGCCGGCAGCGCCCAGGCCCAACTGGCTGGCCACAACGTCATTCTGGTACATGGCTTTCAGCAGGAAGACCTGGCCAGCCCTCCGGCGGATCTGAACGCCGTCAGAAATGCCGGTGAAGATTACTGGCGCACTTTCTGGCTTTCACGGTCCGACGCACGGATCGACTGGGGCAGTGACGGCCGTATTGAAGGCAACATTGCGCAGCAGGCCTATCAGCAGCTCAGGCAGATCAGCCAACAGGGCCTGTGCAACAACTACTGCATCGTTGTGTCCCACTCGACCGGTGACCTGGTCACCCGCTATCTCCTTGAGAACCAGGCACGCTGGCTACAGGCCGACGGACTTCCGCCGCTGCGCATACTTGCCGCCCTGGATTACTCCGGTGCCGGTGGCGGCACCGAACTTGCAGACCTGGCGCTGAGCATTGCCTACAACGACAGCTGGTACAACTGGCCACTGAAGCAGGCCGTCAGCGCCTTTACCGGCATCACGCCGGAACCGGGTCGACTTGGGGTGGTCAATGACCTGCAAACCAACGTGGCCCGTAATCTCGCCGTCAGCCCCAACAATATTCCCAGGCTCCGATTCGTTGCTGGTGGATCGTCCTACGGCGGCATCACCAAACCGTTCATTTCCGGTACCGATGATGGCGTCGTGCCCACGCATTCGGCGTGTGGCGCCACCTCCAGCAGCGGTATCGACTCGTGCTCCGGAAGCATCAGCCTCAGTGGTAAAGTCGCCAACCAGAACGGACCGTCCGGACTTTACTACAATCATTACCCAGTCCTGATGAACGAAGGTGTCACCCACAGCGGCGTTCTCGGCTCGGAAACCGGTAACACGTCGGTGCCTGTGGTCAATAACACTACCTTGAACGGACTGCGGGTCGATTTCGCCAGCCGGACCTACAACCAGCGAGCCTGGTGGCAATGGTGGGGTGCCGGCGATCAATACATCGAAGTGCCCGGTTCGGCACAAACCGATATGTCGACATTGGTCTATAACACCCTCAACAACTGATTTATCCCAGGCCCCGGAGGACAGGGGTTCAGGGCATATTCCCAGGCTCAGGGACGAGCCGCTCCCACTCCTGCCCCGGCATCGCCCGCTTTTCTTTTTAGTTCGCAAACTATACATTGTTCGCTTTCCCTGTTTCTCATCACAGCCAAAGCGAAACTCTGATGTCTGACGCGCGCAAATCCGATTTACTACTGGTCGTTGTGACCCTGCTCGCGGCGATCAGCTGGATGTTCTCGAAGGAAGCGGTGCTGCTGATGCCACCGCTGCTGTTCATGGCTGCGCGCTTTCTGCTGGCCGGTGGTCTTCTTGCCGTTGTTTCCGGCCGCGCACTGGGGCGGCTAAGTGCAGACCAGATACGCCGCAGTGTTGGTGTTGGCCTGGTGTTCGGAACCGCCATGAGTTGCTGGATCATGGGCCTGTTCCACGGCACCCACGTGGGCGAAGGTGCATTTCTGACCAGCCTTGGTGTGGTAATTGTGCCTGTCATCGCCCGGGTGGTGTTCAAGGAGCCGCAACCGGCAAGCACCTGGGTGGCCATTCCTATTGCGGTGGCTGGACTCGCCCTGCTTTCGCTCAAGAATGGATTTCGACCTGAGCTGGGTCAGCTGTTCTTCGTGATGGCCGCCTTCATTTTTGCACTGTATTTCACTCTCAATACCCGAGCTGCCAATCAGCGGACCGTGGTCAACCGTCGTGGCGAGACTATTGAAAAGAAACGGGTACCCGCCCTGCCCCTGACGGCTATAGCACTGCTCACGGTCGGCACCCTGACCCTGATCGAGTCCAGCCTGCTCGAATCCTGGGAATCGATGCCGGAAAGCTTTTCCGCCATGCTGGTATGGTGGGTAGTGGCCAGCGCTGTCATCGGCACCGCTGGGCGTTTTCTGCTGCAAACCTTCGCCCAGAGCCTGTCTGCCAACAGCCACGGCGTTGTCATCCTGGTACTGGAACCGGTATGGGTCGCGCTGTTTGCGGCGGGCTGGTTTTCGGAAACCATGGCAGCCTCACAACTGGCCGGCTGCGGGCTGATCTTCGCAGCCCTGTTGGTTAATCGATGGGGCGTTATCAGCAAGGCACTGAAGACCTGGCTCCGTAAACAAAAGAGCGTATAAAAGTGGTTGACCCACAGGATGGGAATCAGTATATTTCCACCCCGTTGCAGAGACAGGACCATAGCTCAGTTGGTTAGAGCGCTACCTTGACATGGTAGAGGTCCCCAGTTCGAATCTGGGTGGTCCTACCAAATCTGCTAGAAAAGTCAGTTACTTACGGAACGCGTAGGAACTGGCTTTTTTTCTTTCCAAATATTTTCACAATATTTTCCCAAAACCTGCCCCGTATACAGTAGTCCTCCTGCACCACATTCAACGGCAACGCCAAGCAGGTTTCCGCATCGAGAGCACGCCATGCGAATCACCACCCAGATGCTACTGAAACTGGAACAAGCCATAGCCCCAGGTGCTTCAGCAGAGGTCCGGATATACGCCGGCGGCTGTGATATCCGTGTGCGGTGGAATAAAGGTTTGAGAGAGGCCAACTACAACGTGGGGGCCGTGCAGAGCGCAAAGTAGGAGCCGCAGGCCGCGACCACTGGACAAAGCTACCCCCCCAACACCTTCACCGCCGAGTTCCGAAAAATCCGGGACAAATGTGAGTGCTTTAAAGGAGTTTCCAAGGAACAACGCCCCACCTTCCACGAGATCCGCGCGCTGGGCTCCTGTTCTACAAAAAGGGGGGATTCGACTGCAAGACCTACATCCAGCAACTCACGGCTCACGCTGACCCGAAGATGACGGAGCATTATCAGCAGGGGCATGAGCAGCCTTGGGTGTCGGTAGAGGTTGGCCTGGAATTTGGGAAGCCAAAATAAGAAATGCCACGTATTGTTAAGTTGCAAAGTGTGCAAAATTGGCGAAATAGTGCTCGGGTGTGTATCCTTCAGTTCAGACACGAATATCCCTGCATCAGTCCGCCTCTATCAAGTCGGACTTTTTGCGTATATAAAGGAGTGGTTGGGAATGCTTCCAGCTTCCAAGGCTGCCGCATCAATGAATTCGTTGGTTGATGTTATCAAGGCATTTCAAGATAACAGGCAGCACATCGGTCCTCTTCACGAACGCAGAATCCAAGGTCTCCTCGACAGCATGCCTGCAGACTTCAGAGTCGTTGGTGAGTGCATGCGAGATGGATTCTTGCGCAATTTTGAACGTTGTGACGAGCACTTAGACGAAGCAATTAAGCATACCTGGCCCGAATGCAGCTACGAACTGAATATTGCGACCAGTATGCTCGAATCTTTCCGGTTCAGTGACTGCCTTCATTACATTCGCTCGTTGTTGAACAAGCACCTTGATGATCCCGACTTTCTGTACGATGCATGTCACATGATGTGCTCGGTCGGCATGTATCAGATCGGGGAAGAGATTTGTGATCATCTAAACAAAATCAATCTTGAGCCCTCCTACCTAGAAGAAGCTGCCCGGTATTTTTCCAACAAATACTTTGAACTCGGCATTTCTGATGATGAAGTGGCGGAATACGTGACAGAGGCTTCAGTGCCTGTGAAGAAGCATATTCTTAATCAACCGAACCTCATCTACGAGATGACGTTCGACTTTATTTCAGCGTCTGCACCCTCCACGTTGGCCTTCGTGTTCCACCTTGAGGAAGACGTTGAGACTCTCGTCGATTTGTCAGAATCAATTGCCGACCACCTTGCAGAAAAGGAATTTAGTGAGGAAGTTGAACGTCATCTCGCTTATTCGGTTTGGGCCTACAGCGCGGAACGAATGAAATATGCGTCCTGAGCTTTTCTTGGAAATTGCTAAAGAGTGGTCAGCAACTAAAGGCGATTGTGAGGCACACAATAGAAGCTCGACCAGCAGAGCCTACTACGCTGCGTTGCACAGCTGCCAAGAAGCGCTAAAGGCTCTCGGCATCCATCCCGATGAATTTGGTGGTTCCCACCAGAAGATCATAGAGGCATTGAAGCAAAGCGGAGATAAGGAACTAGTCTCACTTGGGAATAAGCTCAAAGACCTGAAAGTGATGCGCGAGTCCGCAGACTATGACATCTGTTTTCCTGTGCCGAAACAGAACTATCAAGTCGCGATTAGAAAAGCTGAGAACATCCTCGAAAGATGTAACCATAAGACCCGCTCTGACGTGGGCACATAACGAACTTCATTCCGAACACCCGAGATCTTTTCGTTGCATCTGTCAAATTCGTGGTCGTCTTGTTCTCGATATACAGTACGTACTGCACTGATTTATATAGTCTGCAAAGTGTGCGTTATCGGCTGTCTTCGCAATAGAATAAACTTTTTACTTCATATAGTTATTTTTCTGAAAGTGTCATTTTGACATGGCAGAGGTCCCCAGTTAGAATCTGGATGGTCCTACCAAATCTTCTAGAAAAGTCAGTTACTTACGGAATGCGTAGGAACTGGGGAAGGTCTGAATAACTGCTGATATTTGCCCATCTTGGGTTTAAACGGCAAAAAATCGAAGATTCAGACACTATTTTCCCTTTATTTGTGTGTTTTTTGCCCGTTTCCCGCCATTTTGGCGGAAAA